>ERZ1026960.63-NODE-63-length-64536-cov-11.601805_pt1 | contig 64536 bp, 90 predicted proteins | sample MGYA00519458_ERZ1026960 | MGnify/ENA primary metagenome ERZ1026960 (study PRJEB26926, sample SAMN06164516) | human gut metagenome | biome: ENVO:00009003; feature: ENVO:2100002; material: ENVO:00002003 | host: Homo sapiens | place: USA | collected 2012 ...
AATTTTCCGAAGAAAACAAATAATCCGAACCCATCTCCTATCGGAAACAAGTTCGGATTATTTTTGTTTGGTCCACCTTTTGCTCCCCCAGTCGAACTTTTCTATTTTTATCCTTCCGACCTATTTTTACATCGCAATTCCCATTTTTCAGGCGAGAAAGACCATTTCCATTGAATCTGTAACCAGTTTGTAATATTTGCGACAACAAAAAAATCCCCCGCCAGCTTTCCTTTCGGATTGCCAGCGGGGGATTTTGTCTGTTATTCTTCTGTGTAGCTGTTCTTGATGGGCAGTGCTTTGGCTCGGTTATACAATTCCGTACCCGTTCCGTTCCCTCCCAGCGCATGGTAGCTGTTGTAAAGATAGCCAATGTTCGTCAGGCCCACCGTGTCAATCCAACCTCTTGCGATGTAGTAATTGCACGATTGGTACAGGCGATCATGAAGGATTGCTTTCAAGCCGTCCTTCATGGCCTTGTTTTCATCCTTCTGTTCCTTGACTTTCTTTGAAAGTCTCCGGTACGCCAGCGTCAGGCCGCCAGCAACAATGCCGAAACCCCATTCCATCCAATACTTGATGATAAATTCCAGCATTGTTTACTCCTTGCGGCCGTTCTTGCCCTCCCCCACGTTACCGAAGTGGGCCACCGTCTGGGTGGTTTCTGCGGATTTCTTTTCCATGTAGTCTTCCAGCTTGTTTTTGGTGACATTGAACACCATCTGCACGATCCAGTCCAGCGTCTTCTCATTGATTGCCCAGTCCAGCCAGTCCGGGGTGTAGCCGCGCAGCACTGCAATAACGTGGGCTTTCTTTTCCGCACCCATGCCGCTGCCGAACTTCTCCTCTGCGTTGACGATCCACTTATAAACCGTCTTTGCCACGAACAGGCCGTAGCCCAGACGGACCAGCCCCAGCGCAGTAACTACCGCGCCGACCGCCACAAGAATAGCCGCCAGCCATTCCGGGAAGATCATAAGAAACGATTTCAGAATATCCATCATATTGTTTTCCTCCTACTCTGCCGCTGGATCAGCCCTTCCAGCGGCCCTTCGTGGCGCGAACATCCACATGAACAAAGGCACAGTTCCGCACGCCGGTCTTGATGGGATAGATGCCAATGCCGCCCTTGTTCGGCATCAGCGTTTCCACATACTCTGCCAGCTTCGTGATAAGAATGCCTTGGATGTAGATGTCGGCCGCCTTTCCGTACTGGTGCTGACTGAATTTTGCACCGCCCACCTTCTTGCTCAGATTGTAGGCGGCAGTCCGGTATGCCGAGTTGATGATTACCGGCTTGCCGAAGTGGTCACGGACCTTCTGCAAAATCTTCACCAGTTCACTGTCGATAAAGATAGGATCAGACCCATCCTTGCAGCGAAACTCCTTCACCTTGAAATTCTTGGACAGGCTTTTTTCGCCGTCCCGTTCAAGGGAATACACGTTCAGTGCCATACGATCACGCCCTTTCAAATAAAATGGGGCGCGGCTCCCGCCGCACCCCGCCGTTTCCTCAGACCTCAACTTCCAGGTCTTTCAGAATCTGCTTGACCTCATCCCGGATGATTGCCGGAACCTGGTCAATGGTCTTCCTGCCCTTGATGATAAGGGTAGCATAGACAACTGCCATTACGTCCACCTCCTTTTTCAGCAAAATTTTAAGCATCAGCTCACGAAGAACACTCACTTGTTGTCCTCCGCCAGCAGGGCTTTCACCTTTTTCTGCAAGCTCTTGGGCACCTGTGCCAGAGTTTTCTTGCCTTTGCGAATCAGGTCTGCGTAGACCGTTGCCATGTAGTCAGTGCTCATAGTTCACACCCCCCTGCTCATTCCGTGGCGGTGCTGGTCACGCTCAGCACCTGTTCGTACACATCACAAAGCGCCATCTGGGTGCTAGTGAGCTGGTCTGCCATGGTGGCGTTCTGGTTTTCCAGCTCCTTCACCCGGTCTTCCAGCTTCTTTTCTTCCGGCACCGGGACGGGTGTAGGCGGCGCATAGTCCCACCATTTGTCAAAGTCCGTCTGAACTTCCTCGGCGGTCAGCGCACCATCCACACGCTGCTGGCGTTCGTCGCAGGCGTATACGGTATACTTCTTGCCTTCGTCATCGGTCTGTTCCTGCTTTTTGATATCCTTCCGCAGGATCATATCCGTTTTGCTGCCAACGCGAAACACCTCAACGGCGGCCGGCAGGAAGGGATAAATCTCACTCATGCTGCTTTCCTCCTGTTGTTCTGGATCATCGACCATCGGGCAACGCTCCACCGCGCTGCTTTCATGATCGTTTCGACCTGATATTTTTCTTCAAGGTTTGCGCTATCGCTGTTTGTAAACCAGCCGTTGTATGCGGTCAGCTTTGATGCACGCCAATGCGGAACATAGCCCAGCATTGCAAGGTTACGCCCTGCGCGGATCAGCTGCCGCCTGATGCGGCGGAACACGCCTTTGCGGACGATGGTATATGTGCGGCGCACCGCGAATCCCATCATGTCCAGCGCCGGTGTACGGTGTTTGCTTCCCTGCGCTCTGGCGGCTTTCGCACGCTTTTCTTCCTCGAATGACGCAAAGCGCACCTGCTGCCATGCCTGCTTTAACTCTAAGCCCAGTGTGGACTTTACCCAGCGGGTCGCCTTCTTCATCGCTTTCATCAGCTGTGATGCGTGCCCGATGATTACAAAATCATCCGCATAGCAAACGATCTCACGGACAAGCCGTGTCCCCGTGCCGCGCCGGACCTGCTTTAGGGATAGCAGGTATCGGAGAACATAGCTCATAACGTAGTTGAAAGCCCACGTTGAGAAATACCCGCCGATTAACAGCACGCCGTCCGGGTAGTTTTCGGTCACAGCACCGGCATACCAGATCAGCTTTTTGTTCTTTCTGATGTCCCGTTTCAAAAGCGTTATCACGCAGGCTATCGTTGTAGACGGATATGCTTTGTGCACATCGCCCTTGACTGCATCCAGTTTGCCAAGGATTTTCTTTCGGACGATCCGCTCAATCTGCCGCGTTCCCGCCACCTGTCCTTTGCCCGGGATGCTCCCGAACTGCATCGGCAGCAGCTTTGCATGGAGCAGCGGTTGCAGTGCATGGACAAGGATGTACTCATGTACCTGCTGTTCCGGTGATTCCTGGCAAAGGTCCCGTTCCTTCATCTTGATGCCATCGATCCGCTTGAACTGCCGGACAGGTTTCAGGTCAAGGCATTCATCCCTAATCTTCTGTGTTTCCCGTTCGGCCACTGCGTCAATGGCATCAACAATCTTCCTGCACTCGTGGTTCTTTCGTTCATGAAACAGCTCCGGTTCAGAGATTTTTCCGGTCTTTGTTAGAACCGTTCTAAAATCCCTGCGCCGGAGTTTTCCGTTTCCAAACGCACAATGTACCGCTGACAGGTTGAAACTGACATCCTCAATGTCAACGTCTTTTGGTTTACAAAATGTTTTCATATAAAAATCATCTGGTTCTTCAACGACTTTCGGGTTCAGGCTTTTGCCCTATGCTACTAGCCGCCAGCAGGTTCCTTGTCCTGCCGCCACGGATGGACCCGCCCTTTCCTGCGGACGCAGCGCCGTGATGCTGGTTTCAAGAAATTTTCGCACATAAGCGCGGAATGCATGATGCAATGATTGATGATTTTTGGTGAACCAGTTGCACGCCAGCGCCGCCGTTCCAGTTCGCGTTACCGACCCAGTTGTTCGAGTTCGCCGCCGCCAAAGACGCATTGCCGCCGTTGTTCAAGTTGCAGCACCGCCAAGCCGCGCGGACACCGGACGCTGCCGGATTGACGTAGAAGCCAGCCTTAACGCCGGTGCCGCTGCCCGCGCGGGTAGACACGGTAGCAGGCCACAGCACCGCCGGGTCATTGCTGATTGCCGTATCTTCGATATACTGCCATGCGTTGGCTGTGCCTTCCGGGAAGGTCAGCGTCAGGTCTTCCTGCTTCGTGTAGTCAGCAGAGATAGAACCATTGGTCGTCACCTTCGTCTGATCGTGACAGGTGTAGATGTCAAAGGTGTAATTGCCGTCGTCATCCTTGCCCCACTGCCACAGTTCGTCCGCCACGATCAGGTATGCACCGTTCTGGAACTCCGTCTTCTGGATCAAGCCAGGTTCCTTGCCGTTGGTGTAGTTTGTGCGGGAGCCATCGTTTCCGCGCACGCTGTCGTTATAACCGCTGCCATAAGGCATAGTGGACAGCATCGTCTGCCCCTTGACCACATTCCAGGTATCGCCGGTATCAACGTAGACTGCTTTGTAGCCCGTTCCGTCCACGTTGATGTCTTCAATGCGGGTAATGCGGGCTTCGGTCTGGATGTCATACAGGGTGGCATCGTTACGGTCGGTCGTGCTCTTCGTGTGGGTGCCAATGGCAACGTAGGAATCAATAAGCAGGTTTGCGGCCTGCTCGGTCGTCACCGGGAAGTAGTTCACGCCCTCTGCATCAATGGCGGCGGTGTACTGGTAGTTGTAGGAAGTGCAGCCCTCAATGGTGCCGCTGTTGCCCTTGCGTGCATACTTCAGCTGGATCATGCGCTCCTGCCATTTCAGCAGGTTGCCGGATGCACCGGCGTACTGGCTACCACGAGCACGCCACAGCTGCACCAGCTGGGTGTGGCTCTTGTAGTTCACCGGTGCCAAACCCGTGTGACCGCCGATCTTGCCGTCATCCTGCATACCGGCGAAATACTTCGGGTTTGCAATGTACGGATAGGTCTTGCCGGTACGGTCGGTGCCCTGCGGCCACTGTTCATAACCGCCGGACGGGTGGCAGCGCATACGCAGGATGCGGTAGCCGCCCTCGTTGCGCTCACGCACATAGGTATTCTTCTGCAACACCCAGACCAGATGATTGGTGCTGCGCACAAAGTCGTCATCGTCGATGTACTGACAAGCGTAGATCGTGTGGCTGCCGTCCTCGTTCTTTTCTGCCGCCACTTCCACGCACCAGAACTGCGGCAGACCGGCAAAATCATCCTTGCCGGATTCTGCGGCGGTGGACGGGGTGCAGGACAGGCCCACGCTGTCGTCGGTCAGCTCACCGATTGCGGTGTTGGATGTGCTGAACAGCGGGAACTTTACGCCATGCACGCGGCTGTCGTCCAGCACATTGCCGAACCAACGTTCCAGCATCCGGTTATAGGTGCTGGTGTTCGGATTCCAGTTCGCCGTCCACCAGTCTACGAACAGCACGTTCATTTCCCGTGCCGTGGTCACTTTCTGAGCCAGCGCGTTATAGTACCGGTCGATGGTATCTTCATTGCCGGTTGCCAGAACGGCGGTACGACCATCGCCCGCCGCCGCCATAGTGGTACCGGACACCGCAGCAAAAATCTGCTGCAAGGATTCATCGGATGCCATGTGAGTTCTTGCCATGTTTAGTCCTCCTGTCCATCATCAAAGGTCAAGCGACCGGCTTCGTCATAAAAGAAGTACGGAAGCCCTTCCAGTTTTTCCAGTCTTTTTCCGGTGGCTGCCGCATCGGCGGCAGAGCCTTCCTTTTTCAGTGTCTTATCCGGCAGCAGTTCCTTTGCCCAGTTCGGCACGTCTTCGTCGATCAGCTTATAGGTGGTGCCGTCAATGACAAGGTAGGTGGCTCTTACGATTTTTACGTTTGCCATTCCGTCTTACCTCCCAGAGAGAGCGTCACCACGCCGCGCCCATCGTCCGAAGCGGTCAGCTTCAAAGCGTTCAGGTTTGCTTTGATGCCCGGCACCTGCAAGGTTTCGCCCACCACTTTTGCGATCTGTGCCGGGGTTGCGCGGTAGAGATCGTTCTCTCCGTCTGCTCGTTTCCGAACCACGATTACATAGTCCGCGCTTTCAAACGCTTCTGCCAGGGCTTTGTCTGCCAGACTTACCATGCCCATTTCTCTGCCGCCTCCTTCTCAATGGCTTTCAGCTCTGCGGCTTCATCCTCACCAATCAGACGCGCCACTTCCTCGTAGGGGAGATTCACCTTCTTCGGTGCGGTATCTCCCAGAGCTATACTGCGCATATTGCAGTACCAGCACACAGCCAGCACACGCGCCTTGTGAACTTTGCAGATTCCGGTATACCTACGGTTTGCAGTTCCGAACATTTCATAGTTCAAACCACTGCACCAGCCGCACCCGGAAGATACCGGGCAATGGATGCACTCTTCCGTGGACTGTGATTTCATGGTGATTGCATCCAGTTCTTCCTTCACCTGCCGTTGCTGATCCGTGGCATACAGACCGCCCTCCTGCACATTGCCCAGACACACCCGATCCGCCTTCTCTTTGCCAATAGAGATAGGCGCATACCTGATGCAGGGATACGCGGACCCGTCCGGGGCAAAACTCAGCATTGCGCCGGTTCCGCCGCAGAAGTTTCGGTCGTTCTGTTCTGCATCGCCGATCTGTTCATCCAGCATAGCAATCGCCACGTCCCAGCCGTTCTTGATAACGTACTGCGAAACCTCTTTCAGCTGCTTGTACAGTGCCTTGCCGTCCTCGTCCGTGTACATCGGCTCGTAGGCGCAGTTCCCGGCAATGTGCCTGCACCCGGCATCCAGCATCATTTTCATACTGGATGCAATGTACTGGATGGAACCGGGCACGAAGGTCATTTTGCTGTTGAGCCAGCCATACTTCCGCTTGCCGTCCTGGAATGCTGCCCACGCGGTAGAAAAGCTACCGTTTCCGTCTTCGTCGATGCGGTAACGGTCGTGCAGCTCTTGCACACCATCAATGGACACTGTAACCGACATAAGATTATGGTACTTTTCCAGCAGGTGCTGCGCCGCCGGGGAGAACCACAGTCGGCCATTCGTGGCAAAAGAAATGCGCGTGAACGGTCCCAGCGGGATTTCCCGCCGGTAGCACTCCGAAAACCAGTAGTCGCAGATATGCTCGATCAGTTCAGCTTCCAACAGCGGTTCCCCGCCGATGAAGTCCAGGATCAGGGCTTTGGTGTCCCGGTTCACAAAATCGGATGTGCCATCCTCATACAGATTCAGGATGTAGTCCACGATTTTCTTTCCGGTTTCCAACGTCATTTTTTCGGTAGACTTGTGGTGCTCATAGCAGTATGAGCACCGCAGGTTGCAGGCGTTTGTGATCTGGAACGTGACGTTTCGGCAGATGCTTCCACACTCCCGCCTGTCCCTGCCATATAAGCGCTGGACGGTATTCCCGTAGTCCTCATACTTTTTCGTTCTCAACGGGGTGTACCTCCTCCCGTTCAAAGTCAAAGTGCACGATCAGGTTCGGGTTTTCTTCCGGGTCGATGTACCGCGCCAACACCTTGTCCTGCACCATCTTCAGCTTCATCTGCGCTTTCCGGCACAGTCCTGCGTAGTAGTGCAGCATATCAGCAATCATCGTATTCGCGCCAGCGTTCAGCTGACGTGACAGAATTGCCATCAGCGCTTCATAGGACTGCGCTTCGTAGTATGCACGTTCCACCGCTTCACTTTCCTGTGTGGTGATCTTGATATTGTTCATGCCGTACTCCTTACTGTGCATCCCGTTTCGGCAGTTTGTCCGCCGCCTGACGGTATCTTGCACGGACCCGATTCATCTTGACCATGGCCGAAACCATATCGTGCATATCTTCTGTTTCGCTTAACCGCAGCAGTTCGATCAGCACAACAAGCAGGTGCCACATAGAGAAAAACTCCACATCGTCTTTGCATTCATACTGAGCCGCCTTGATGAACGGTGCAGGATCACACTCACCTCTTCGGACAGGGTGTGCCGCAAAGTTGAACGTCCTGGCTGCCAGACCAAAGCCCATCAGGTAAATCCGGTCTTCGTCCGCGTCTTCGTCGCAGGCTGTCACTACAGACTGTGCAACTGTGATGCAGTATGCGCACCACACATCGAACTTATCTTCCGTGTTCACCATGAACATACCGGCACATCCGATGCACCAGAAAACTTTCTCCATGCCGGGCGGTGTATCTGCAAGAAGTCCCTGCCAGTCCTCCGGGTTGACCGTTTCGTGGGTCTGGATTTTCAGCATCGGAAGATTTTTGGTATACGCCTTTTCGCTTCTTGCGTCGTTGTTCGGTTCAAATGCCACGTCCATTTTGTTCTCCCTTTCTCGTTACCACAGGAATCCAGAGCAAGATGTACAGCCGCCAGAGCAGCTTCCAGAGCATCCGCTGCAACTGCTATCACAGTTGCTTGTGCAGGATGCGCCACAGTGAGAATTGCAGTCTCCTTCGCAGCTGTCAGAACAGCCGCTTTTACAGTTTGCAAAGCAGCCATTTCCTCTGCAACTGTCCTGGCAGCTGGACGCACAGTAGGAATCGCACCTATCGTTGCACCGTCCCGTACAATCATCCGCGCAGGTAGCATCACAGCTACCGGAACAGCCGCCGGAACAGCCGTCACAGCCGCCTTTGCATCCTCCCTTGCAGCCCGTCTTGCAGCCATTGGTGCAGTCATTTGCACAGCTTGCCGTGCAGGTCGTGTTGCAGGTATTTGTGCAGTTCCCTAAACAGGTGTTGCTGCACGACCCCTGACAAGTTCCCCTGCAAGTAGCCGTGCAGTCATTCGCACAATTTGCCCTGCAAGTTCCTACGCACCCTCCGCCACAGCTGCCGGTGCAGCTGGTACAGGACGTGTTGCAGCCATTGGAGCAAAGCCCCGTGCATTGCCCGCTGCACCCGGTCGCCGTTGCAGTTTCCGGGATATTGCTCAGTGTGCTTACCGTTGCCGCCGCTTGCGCAAGCCCCGATGCTGCAACTTGGTCTCCCCGCGCCGGTGTCGTTGCACCGCCCTGAACGGCATCCACCAGACGGGTGATTTTCTGGATGTGTTCTGCATCCACGCTCACGCCATCCGCCGGGGTCACATTGTACTGGTACGCCGTTCCCCTATATGCTGCCATGCTGCCAACGGACTGTCCCTGTGCGGTGCCTTCTGTCTTGCCGCGCCGACCGATCTCTGCGTCTATCAGGCTTTTCAGGGCAAGAAAATCTTCGTCGGAAATAAACTGTCCTCTCTCCGGCATCCTCTCACCCCCTCACCCGGACACGAATGCGGCGTTCATCCGTCCGGTCGTCGCCTTCCACCGCATAGCCGACAATGCATTCTGCCGGAGCAAACTCCCCTGCGCAGGCCGCCCGGCCAATGCCAGGCATACCCGAAGGCAAAATTAAATCCCCGGTCTTCACCCTGCCGGTCACGCGCACTCTGACGCGCCCTGCAAGGGAAACGGGGATATACTTTTCTATGTTAGCTTTGAAGTTGTCGTCTTTCTCGTCCGGCGTATCGCCGCCAATCAGGTACGCATATTCGTCCGTGTGCACGCCCACAACGCGATCCATCTTTCCAACCGCCTTGATATACCGTTCTGTCTGGCTGCCCACATCCAGCGCAATGATATCTCCCGGCTTGGTATCGCACCCACGGGGGAACCATTCGGCGTAGTCGTTATAGACCGCACCATACACTTTGCGGAAGTTCGCCGTGCCATCGCTGCCGACGTAATAACTGTTGTCAGTACCAAAGTATGTAGACTGCTGGAACCGCACCGCGCCCGTAAAGGTGCCGCCAGACGTAGGCATTGCACCCAGATTCGCCAGCGCCTGTGTTGCGGTCTGGGCACCGGTGCCGCCGCGAGAAATAGGGAACGTTCCGCTGGTCACATCATCCGCGTTGTGCTTGTGGTCCATTGCTGCTGCTGAAATGTCCGCAGCGGAAATTTTGTGCGGGTTCTTTGCAGAAAGGTGTGCGATGAAGGCGGCAATTGCCGTGCGAATCTTCCGCAGGATGTTTCCCAGCTTTTCGCCGGAAGCGATATTCTGCACATCGTAGGAGCCATCCGTCTTCGTAATGTAGTCATTTGAGAACACCGGCTGTTGGTTCGTCGGGGTGACATTGGGCACATTGCCCAAACCAACCTGCTCTGCCGTAACATGGTGCGGATTGTTGTGGTCATCGATGTGGTCTTTCAGGTCTTGCTTGCTGGCATAGCCGGAATACTCACCCAGCGTTGCCGTCACCTGCTCTGCATCGCCAACCGCAACCACCATGTGGAAGGTTTCCTGCACCGTCATGTCGCCGCTCTCCGGCGGCACAACGGCAGCTTCGTTTCCCGCATTGGCATATGCATACAGGATTTCTCCATCGTCCGGGTCGTTGGCGAAGATGCCAATTTCCCGGGCGACCAGCTTTGATTTCAGACCGCTGTTCGTGTAGGTGGATTCCAGCACGGCGCAGTTTGCAGACAGCTCAATGCTGTTGATCTGCATATTGGCTGCCAAATGCACAAGATTTTTCAGGTCACGCGGTTCCTCTGGTGCGGCGCCATCGCCCAGCGCAAATTTCGTGAAATTGATTGCGGTGCCATTCAGAGCTTTCACGATCAAAGCCCTGCCTGAATTGGTCAGGATCAAACTCGGAAAAAACATTGTTTCCCCCTTTTAGTCTGTCAGGATGTTCCCGTCTGCGTCCAGAAGGGCGTTTTCGTCCGCATCTACAAGCCAGCTGAATACGCTTTCTCCATCTGCCGTCACGCCAGGCCACTTGCCCACAGTGACCGACGCAAAGCCGAAGAACAGCTTGTGCATTTCCTCCGTGGAAAGCTGCAACATATCCAGGTGGGCGCTGGCCCGCTTTACATGGCTGAGAATGTCCAGCATTTCTTCAATGTCGATTGGGCCTTCTGCCTTAATCTTGATTCGGAAGCAGCCCGGCGTTCCGTCGTACTCGAACCATTCTCGCACAGTCGCGTCACCGTACAGGTCACGCATCATATCTTCCACAGCTGCTTTTGTTCCCACCGTCATATAATAAGGTAGGGACGCTTTCACAAGCCGTCGTTTTGTTTCGATGTCGTAGTCCTGCCGGTAGCGCGGCGCACGGAATTGAACTGCCAGAATGTCCAGCAGTTCATCCGATGCATGGTCAATGCCCGTGTAGATTTTCGCATTGTCGGTAAAATCCAAAATCAGAATTGCCAGCTCATGCCATGCATCCGATATCGACTTTACCCATTGCTGGTCTGCAACACTTTTCGGCAACAGGTCGGTCAGCTTTGCATTGCGAAGATCAGTCATCTTCCAGTCCTCCGTACACCACATTGCAGGTTGTCAGCTTCGGAATCTCAGCGCTGCCCACCACAACGTCGGTTGGCGCGGTGATCTTCACCTTCTTTGCCCCGGCATTCTTGATTTGTGCAATCAGTTCCGCCGGGTCAATGTCCCTGCCCATGGTGCGCTGCCACACCTTGTAGACTTCAACCGCTTCGTTCACTGCGTTCTGCACAGTAACGGCGATCTTGGATTTACTGCGGGCAATGGTATAGGTCACGTCAATGCTGTACTCAACCTCGGTCGGGGCTTTGCAGTTCACATAGTCCGTCATGGGTCGGCGTGCATCATTGCGCAGATTTTCTTCCATGCTGTCGCAATCACTTTTGCTCGGCAGCGTTCCATCCTGCAACGTAAAATAAATGTCCACCACGCAGGGCGACGGGCTTTGTACGGAAACGTCCTTCACGTCGTTTCGCCATGCCTTAGCGAAATACTCATAAGCGTCCGGTGGACCAGCACAGGAATATGTAGAGGGCACCAGGTAGGTTCTCTCCGTCAGCGAATCGTCGCTTTCAATATCCGTACCACCGCTGCTGGCCGTAACGTTTACCGCCGATGCAACATATGGGATGGGGTCCACCAGCTGATTGATTTGCCCTTCCTCAATGCCGGACGACGCCGCGCCTTCTTCTTCCGCTTCTGCTTCTACGTCCACATACTGCGAACCTGGTGTGATCTCCGCGTAGTCCATCGTGGCAAAATAAATGCCGTCCTGTGTTCTAACGCGGGTTTGCGCTGGAATGCCTACAGCACCAGGCTGTTTTGCATCAGCCAGAGTAAACCGGATCGTCACCTTTGCTTTTTCAGCCGGGCGGCGGGTCAAGCCATAGTTCCCGGCCAGGTCGTCCAAATCGCCGTGGGCGGAGTATTTCAGCAGCATTCGTTTCGGGCCTGCATCGACGTACTGCAAAATCTGGTAGCCAAAAAGCGTCATTGCTTTCAGTATCAGTGCCGGGACACTGGCGGGGTAAATAATCGGTGTCTGCCCGGTTGCTTCCTGCATGGATTGACTGAACTCTCCCTTTGTCAGCTCTTCCACTTCCTTCATAGACAGGTTGTCGGTAAAGCTGATATCCGGCAGATTTTGAAGCTGTGAAATTTCAGACACTTCTCAACACCACCTTTGGGATCAATACCCCCTGCCCCACCTTCGACGTGTCCCACTCAATGCGGACCACTTCAACGCGGGGTTCGTACTTCTTTGTTTTGCGGACGATTTCTGCCGCCAGTAGCGCTTTTGCAACGCTGGTCGGCTTGTCCACGGCATCCAGCGAAATGCCGAAGTCCCGGTCAAGACCCTGTTCCCCGGCTCGTGCGGAGTACAGTACTTTCAGGCATTCGCAGATATCCTCTGCATCTTCCATGCCGGAGGATGCAAGCTGAATTTTTGCTTCTCCTAAAGTCATGCGTATTCCTCAAATGATAAATCGATTTTGCAGCGGACAAGCCGTCCACCTGCAGCAACGCAGTCCCATGCGTCGGACGCATCCGTCAGCTTAAACAGGCACATTCCCACAGGGTCGCTGCCGATAATCAGATAGTCCACCGTGCCTTCCTCCGCCATCCGCTGGATGTTCGCCAGCATTTCACGCGGCTTCACACCGTACTGCGCGTCCAGCGTGACCGTAAACTTGTACGCCTTCAACTTCTGGCCGGTCAGCTCACTTTTCGGTTTTCCGTTGATTGTGTTGTGGGTCGCCCAATCGCTGCCCGTACTGCCTTGGATATCCTGCATCGTGAATACCTTGTTGCTGTCTACCGAAAACACAAGGCCGCCAAAACATCCAACCTGCATACTGTGTCCTCCTGCGATTTACGTCGGCTTTACTGTATCGCCCATGCCTCCGGCATGGAGCGGCAGCGTATACTTGTGCGTGTGGTTTACCAGACTGATCCCGCTGATTACCGCGTCGCCGCCACCACCTGTGATGTTGACTGTTCCGCCATCAATGGTGATGGTGGGTGCATTCATACTGATTTGAGAACCGCCCACGATCTGAACGGTGCTGCCCTGGATCGTGACGGTGCAGCTTCCCACTTTCACGGTCAGCTTTCCTTTCACTTCCAGTTCAGCATTTCCGTCAACGGTTTCCGTTTTGTTCTTCTTGGTTTCCGACTTCGTGTCGCCCTCATTGTGGAAGGTGGCTTTCTTTCCGTCATAGCGGAAATAGCACTTCCCGGGTTTGTCATCGAAGTCCTGTCTGTAAAGGTTTTGGGCACCCTCCGGGGGATTTTCATTTTCGCCCCAGGTGGTGCCCAAAACCACGCCTTCTTCTTCTCCGTTGGAGTTATGCGCCACCACAACGGTGTCTCCGACTTTCGGCATTTTGTACCCAGCATTCGCCAGCATCGGGATCATGTCCGTCACACTGTCTTCCCGGTCTTCGTATGTAACTTCCATACAGCCGGTTTTGTAGTTGATGTTTGATACTTTGCCAAACCGTATTGAATCTGCCATCATGTGACGCTCCTAACGTCTTTCGCATCAACCCAGCCGGTCACGTTCTTTCCAACAGGCGTCTTGCCGCAACGGGAAGCAAGGTTCGTGATCCTATACCTTCCCGCCACAGCCACGCCGTCGTAGAGGTAATACTTGCCGCTTACCGTCCGTACCGGCTTTTTGTCAACGCTGGTGTAGTAAAGCGGTGCGTTTTGCAACGTTACCGCTTTACCGTTACTTTCACTTTCTTCCAGAGCAGAAACCCAGCTGCATTCAAGCGTCTGTTCAAGCCCGCTTCGGCTATACTCCAACGTCACCTTGTCGATGAAGTATTTGCCGGACAGTTTACCATAGCCCGTAACGTTGACATTCTGGCTCTCGCACAGCTCGATCTGGGCCAGCGCCAGCTTGAACTTGATCTTGGTTGAACCATGGTTCGCATTGTCCAGTGCTGCTTGCAGGCGACGCTCTGCGTCGGCCTGACTGGACGCATACTTGGATATGCGTTTCGTCCTTCCACTCTTTCCGATCTCCGCTCGGATTTTTATTTTCTTTTTCTGGTTTGAATACTCCCATATACCGTGCGTATAGGTTCCGTCAAACCCATCGTTAAAATTGAATGACCCCGGCACAATGTCCGTCCGATCTATGGTCGCTGCCACCTTCTTTTTCTTGTAGGCTTCGCGGTCATAAATCCACAGCTTCTTTGAGTACGCTTTCAGAATCAGACCATAGTCTTTGCATAGATCATCAAGGAAGGAACTGTCCGTTGCCTTCTGTTCTCGCTTTACGATTTCTGCGTCCTTCCCATCAAACCCAAGTTCAAGCGAATACCGCCCGGCAATCGTCTGGGCGATTTTCTGAATGCTGGTGTTCTTCCAGATAAATTCCCGATCTTCTTCCGAAAAGCTCGTGTCATTCGGCTTTGATGTAGCACTGATTGTCATTGTGCCGGGCGCGCCGCTGTAGCCGATATTGTCCACGGTCATAACGCCGCCGTTCATCTGCCCTTCCTGTCCTTCTTCAGGCCAGTCATGGGTAAAGATCGTGCCGTCCAGTGTGGTGCCTTTTGTGGGCATCCAGTCGTCCAGCCATTTGTCCGCCATTGCATTTATGGTGACACTCAGGCTGTCGCTGCTGTCTGCCGCGTTTCCTTCATGGGAAATGCTTTCAACGTCAGCTTCGATATCAGACGTAATGTCCTTTTCTTTGTAAATCAGCTTGACGCTTGCCCTTCTCGGTTTCATTCATTCTCCTTCCAGGGCGGCAGGCTTCCGCTCTGTTCCTCGGTCAGCTCCGGCGTTTTCAGAACAACCCCAGAATCAAAACAAAACGTCATGATTTGTTCCGGGTTTGCCTGCATCAGGATATCAGCACAGTATTCATCGCCGTAAACTTTTTTGGCGATCTTGTCAAACGTATCGCCGCTTACAGTTGTGTATGCCACGCTTCATCACCTCACGCCGGTTTATACGCTGTCCTGCGGTGTTTCTGGAAATACTGATCCATGAATTGCTCGAACAGGGCAAACAGTTCCTTCGTCTTGCGGGCTGCTTCTTCCTGCGATACATCACTAGAGAACGTGATGTTCGGTGCGAAAACGATTTGCGGCGTTTCTCCGCTATCATCCCGCACGCCCAGCATCTTACCAGCCAGCTTCCATGTGTCGATGTTCTGCTGGCGGACGCCGCGCTGGAAGGAAATAACTGCTTCGGTTCCAGCTTCACCTGCGATAGACGGTCCGTTGGTAAAGCCGCCCTGCGCAAACTGCGGCATGGCAACTTTGGACAAGTTAAACCCGAAGGTTTTGCCGCCGATGCCTGGCACCCAGTCCGGGATTGGCACCGAGATTTTATTCAGTGCGCCGATGATGCTGTTTACGACCTTGATCGTCACAGAAACAATGCTCTGGATCAGACTGATAATTCCCATGATGACCGGTTCCACGATGGGCAGCAGCGTTTGCACGATGCCGACCACGACTTTCACTGCATTCACCAGCGTTGTGCCGACCAACGACACCACCGATGCCAGCAGCGGGATCAGCGCAGGAAGCGCCTGCGTCGTCATAAAGTTAAAGACTTCCAGAATCAGCGGTTTCAGGTAGTTTACGCCCAAGTCTACCAGCTGGCCTACAATGTCAGCCACCGACTGGATCAGCGGGATGAAAACGCCGAAAGCATTCCCTGCGCCTTCGCCGAAGGTCTGTGTGATAAGGTCCTTGATGCCAGCCAGTCCTTCCGGCGAGAAAGCCTGCTGGATCGTAGTGCCAACATTCTGGATTGCGCCAACGAAGCCATCAAAGACAGCCACGCCCTGTTCGCCGAAGGCGCTCTGCGCCAGCCCCCGGATATCTCCCAGATGGTCGCCCAGAATGCTTACCAGTGCAATAACGGTGCCGATTGCCGTAATCACCGGGCCGATGGAGCCAAGCATTCCAAGGAACACTTTGCCCATAGCTGCAAGCGGCGTTTTTACCGCTCCAACATTTAAGCCGCTCTTTCCGAATACCGCCCCAAGTCCAGCTCCGAGCACGTTGCCGATTGTTGCAGTTGCCGTTCCTGCTGGATTTGCCGCCGCCATCATGGATTGAATGGCGTTTTGCGGAATGTTTTTCACATTCTGTGCCCACCCGAAGATTGGAAGTGACTGGAAAAGTCCCGGATTTGCACGGAAGTCTTTGATACTTGCCAGCATTGAACCGCCAAATCCCTTTGCTTTTCCAAGGAGTTTTGCGCCACCTCCTTTTGCTTTTCCCATCCCAGAGGACAGGAAGCTGGCAACGCCTTTCACGCCTGATTCGATTTTCGGGGCAGCGATCATGCCGCCCCATGCAGCAGCTACCGCCGAAGCGACGCCCGCCACCTGCGGCCCATTTTGAGACAGGTACTTGAACAGTGCTTCTATTTTCGGCATGATTTTGTCAATGCCCGCCAGCACCGTGTCCATTAGAGCATCTATTTTTGGCATAGCGTCCGACAAAAAATCTTTCGCGTAGGGCAGTAGTTTCATGCCGACCTGCTGTGCAAAGACAGATACCTTGTTGGAAGCAATGCCAAACATATCATTCCAGTTGTTTATGCTGGTCATAAACGCTCGGTCTGTTGCGCCGTCCGCATCCTGCAATTCCGAAAGTTTCTGCTCGTACACATCCATGGTGTTCAGGATGCCTTGTGCGGCTTTTAGATCACGCATAGAAAACAGAGCAGCAAACTTCGTTGCGTCACCGCCTGCGTACTGCCCCAGTTTCTTAATAGTTCCGCCCAAGCCTTCCTGCTGAACCATTGCATAGGCTGACTTGTAGCCCAGGCTTTCCACGGCCTTTGATAGTGCCTTGGATGGTTTCAGCATCTTTGTGTACAGGGTGTTCAGGGCTGTGCCCACGGTGTCGGTATTACCGATAACACCGGTCAGCGTTGCAAATCCGGCATACAATTCCTCTTGTGAAACGTGAAGGGCAGCAGCGGAACCAGACGCTTTCTGGATTCCGTTTGCCAGTTCCGGCATGGTTGTTTGTCCAAGTCGGATCGTTTCAAAGGACAGGTCGGAAACGTGGGTGACAGCTCGCGCAGAGGTGTCCCCGTATGCCTTCGTAACGGCAGCCAGTGCGTTCACCGTGTCCACGGTTTCCGCCTGACCTGCGATTGCCGCCTTCGTTGCGGTTTCCAGAATGCTTGCCGTATCGGCTGTGTCCTGGAACGCAGAAATAACCTGATAGGAACCAGCAGCGATTTCGGTCGATACCCTGCCCGTTACGCGGGAAATGTTCATCACATCCTGCGTAAGTTCCGCCGTGCGGGCTTGCGTTTCGTCTGCGGTGCCGGTCAGTAGCGTTCTGGTCTGCGCCATTGCCTTTTCCACGTCCGCCGCCTGTTTCCCGCAGGTAGCGGCCGTACCCACCACAGCCGCCGTCACGCCAACCAGCGCAGCGGCGGAAGTTTTCGCAAAGGTGCTCACGCTCCGCGCCAGCCCCGAAGTCTGACTTTTGGCAGTTTTGATTGCCGCTGTCAGCGAATTATCGACTTTACCCGCAATGCGGATGCTCAGTTCTAGCGCGTTGCTTTTTGCCATTGCTCTTGCATCTCCTGTATGTCTTTGCAGGTTTCAAGAAATTCCGTGACCGGCATTTCCATAAAGAAGTCAATGCCCGTGTGTGTTGCGCTGGCTGCTGCAACGGCAAGTTTACGCAGCGATTTCGCGCTGGCGTTTACTCGAAAAAACTTGCAGCGTTCACCGTACCGCGAACCTTCACCGCTTCATGCAACGGCAGACCCGTGAAAAACTCCATCGGCTTGCCGGATGCGCGGGCGGCCAGAGCGCAGGAATAGGCAAAGAAGTTCTTCATGTTCACGGAGTAGACTCCGGTTTTCAGCACTTCGTTTTCCGCCTTGGAAACATCAATGCTGGTCAGCTCTTCTACACCGGACAGATCGATTTCACTTACAGTTTCGCCCTTGAAACTGTAAGGCTTATCCAGAACGACTACGCCGTCCTTTGCCTGATCTTTCACGGCAAAAGCTTCCTGAACCGCTGTGCGCACTTTGGAACACATAGCGATGGGCATAGCGTTGAAGAACTCCACCGGCTTGCCAGATGCGCGGGCGGCCACCTCGTCCAGAAATGCCTGCGATGCTTCCGGTGCATACAAGATGACCTGATCTTCGCCGTTGCCGACGACCTCTTTCTGCGCATCAATGGCATCCTGCATGGTCAGATTTTCCAGACCGGACAGGTCAATACTCTTGTATTCCTCATCATCGAAGACGTAGGGCTTTTTCAGTTCGATCATGTTTTCCATTTTGGATTTCCTTTCTTTCCAAAAAATCAGCCACCCCGAACCATTCCGGGGTGGCTGTTCATCAGGTCATAAGGTTAATCGCGGCCAGCATATCGTTTCCGTTCACGCGGTAAACGTCGTTGAGTTTGTCCACAGCGATCAGCTCTTCGGCACCACACTCCATCTTGTAGCGCACAACCTCAATGGTCACGCTTGCTTCCATCTGGCTGCCTGCTTCCAGGGAACCACCCTTGAAGCCTTTGACCATGCCGCCTTCCACAATGCGCAGCTGGCGCATGGCATAGCCACCAGAACGAAGCGCCACCTGCATTGCACCGCGATAGGTGATGTTCACATTCATCCCCTGCTGCAACAGGTATGCAACGTCATTGTCGAAAAGCGCGAACGGGATTTCATGCTCCGTCGATTCCCACTGACCCGGCGTCGGGCTGTCGATCTCTCCGCCAACGCCAGCGCCGGACATGGTGCTGGTCTTCATCTTGAATTCCGGCGTATCAACCTTGCCGGTAATACCCAGCTTGATGCCGTTGGAGTAGGCATTGAACTTTGCAACCTTGTCGGGAATATAAAGGCTACTCATGTACTGTCCTCCTTCCTCACTTGCTCATTGCAGCGGTGATTGCATCGATGTCAAACTCCACGATTTCCTCAATATCTTCCGCCGGGAGATACATTGCAACGTACTTGTGGAAATACATCTTACCGTCCGCCAGCGTTTCACTGGTGTTCTCGCTGCTCAGAAATTCCATTTCGTACCGTGCGCAGATTTCGGCGGAAATGTAGCTTGCGCCGATGGTGTTCTGCTGGTCGATCACCGCTTCGCGCAGGCGGGGATTCGCCCGCATATCCACGTTGCCAAAGTTCGTGAGGATGAAGTTGTTGTCGTCATAACTCAGGAATCGGCGGGCGGAAATGAAACGATCCTTCGGATCGGTGTTGGACGGATATGCAACCGTATTGTTGCCCCAGAGACGGAATCCGTTGAAATTCAGGAAGGTAACGACACCGTTTCCGTTCACCTCATTTGCCTGATCCAGGTCCAGCAGAATTTCCTCTCCATCCTCGGTGCAGATCGACGTTGCGGCAACTGCAATGTTGGACTGCGGTGGCATGGGAATACCATCGTTCTCCGCATCCTGCCGGGCGATATATGCAGCAGCAAAGGCGCTGGGGCTGTAGATTACCTCGCCCACCTTCGGGCAGCCCCACACGGCTGCGCAGTTGGGAGAGGTAAGAGACTGTTTCGTCTTCTGGGCGCGCACGTCAGAATACTTCGGTGCGCCGGTGGAGGTCGTGTCCATATCCACCCAGCAGAACATACGCCAAATGCCGTTGAGCATCGTGGTCTTCGCCTGCATAATAGCAGCCACGGTCGGGTCCTTGCTGAACCAGGGCGCCAGCAGATTGCCCGGCACCATGCCCAGCTTCGGGAAAATCTGGCGCAGGACTTCCATGCCAGTTTCCTTGCCTGCCGCATTCACGCCACCAATGATGTCTGCGCCCGTCACCTTTTCCGGGGCAATGCGCTTACCGGAAACCGTGACCTGTGATTTGCCGGAACCCTTGCCGGAAGGCAGGATCACCAGTGTAACCGTGCCATCATCGTTGAATGCTGCGGTGTAGTCCTCGCCGCTTTTCAGCACCACATCGTCCGCCTTGACCACCAGTTTGTCCAGCAACAGGCCAACAGTTTCCAGCTGTGCGGTGCCGCTGTTCACCTGATAGGAGCGTTCGACCACATCTGCGGTGTGTTCGGTTTTGGTGGGGTCCAGAACGTTAATCACGATCACAGGGGACACGTTCACAATCCGGAAGGATGCAGACAGTGCACCGCAGATTGTGTAACTTTTGAAGTCGCTGCTGTAGCCAACAAGGCCTTTGGCTTCTGCCATCGTGTGGCACAGCAGCGGCACATTAGTTGCGCCGTAAGGATCATCCGCCAGATTGACCGGGGCCACGCCCACGATTACCTGAGTGCCAGCATCGCTTTCGAGCGGTGCTTTCACGCTGGACGGAATCTCACTTACATATACGCCATGACGATATGCCATTGTTCTTCCTCCTTACAGCTCTGCTCTGAGCTGTTCAAAAATGATCCGCTCTGCCGTTTTGGGCTGGCCCGGCAATGCAGGCTGTTCCATGTTGGCGCGGGTCTGTGCTACCTTGTCGTAAGGTACGATAAGGCCTTCCGCCATCGGGTGCTGCTCAACAAACTTTTTCATCTGCTCCGGCAGCTCACCGGTAAAGCATGTGTACTGCCGTGCCACGCCACGGACGGATGGGCCGCAGTACACGCGGGTTCTCGTTTCTTTCTTGGTCATACCATTTCCTCTATTTCTGGATCAGTCGCCGGATCAGCATTCGCGACAGTGCAGGTCATTTTCACTGCACCGAAGTAATACGGGTGATAGTCGTCTTTCGACATTTTCCCCTTGATGTTTCCTTTCACGGTACACGCCTTGCCGAACCTCGGGACCGCCCGGAAACCTTTCATGATGTCCGTTACGATGTTCAGAACATCTCGGTAGCCCTGCCGTTTTAGCCCGGTGTCATACGCGCAAATGTACATCGTCACATCAACTTCCATCGGCGCGTCGCCTTCCGGCGAATCCATATCACCAATTTCTGTGATGATGTAGGGCGCAAATGCTTCTGGGGTATCAACAGCATCGTCCCGTCCTGTGTCGATTGGCAGGTCTTGTTCAAAGAAATTCAGTTCCTTTTCCCCGCCGGGTCCGCAGTATGTTTTTCCTTTGAAGTTTTTTTGAAGCGTCTGGTTCAATGCAACCTGCATCATATAAGGGGTCATGGCAAGCATTTCTTCTGTCATTACCTCGCCCCCTTCTTCGCTGCCGCTCTGGCAAGCGTTTTCTGGATCGACGCTTCAAGTTTTTTCTCCAAGGTGTCCTGCACATCCGGCTCTACCTGTTCCCAGATCACATGGTGCATTGCTGCCGCCGAAGGGCTTCCCATTGTTTGCAGTTTTTCCACGTTGCCATCTTTGTTCCGCCAGCGCGGTGCGCCGGATTTCTTTGTGACCGTGTTATGGCTGCTGGAACCAATGACGCGCTGCACCATGCCAACGTGTCCGCTTGCGAACTCTACCAAAAATCCTTTGCTCAGATTCCCTTGACCGGGCAGCGGTTTCATTCCGCTGTTTTTCAGAACCTTTGCCTTGAAAAGATCAGGCGCATTCGCAACATCCTGTCCGACGTAAGGTCTTGACGGGATTGTTTTGAAATAGCCCAGGTCATTTTTCATAGCATCTTTCTGGCCCGGTCCGCCGATATGCAGTTCCGCGCCCAAGTCTGACACCTTCGCTCTTTTTCTGATTTTCAAATCATTCAAATGACGTCGGCCAGCGCCGTTGACGGCGTACCGCTTCTTCGCTTCCCGGATCATAACCTTGCGGGCATCCTTCGCCGTCTCGTTCACCGCATTGCGGATCACAAGCGGCGCTTTCTTCCCGCAATTCCCCAGCGCTCTTGCTACGTCCTTCTCGCCGATCAGTTCAATCGAGAGGTCACTTGCATTGTATCGTGTATAGCTCATTGCCGTTTCCGATCTATGGTTATCACATATATACCCTGCTGTTCATCAAAGTTTTGGATGAACAAGTCCATTCCATCAACCTGTATTGGGTTTCCGATTTTGGGTTTCTTGCCGAAGTCCTGTACCTTGACGTACAGCTTTTTGCTTGTGGAGTAGATGGATGTGCCGTAGCTTTGACGCACGCCGCCTTCCCAATGTCCGCTGGATTCTTTCAGTGTGTCATTCGAGATCACAGCCTTCATCTTCTGTCCGTTGATGGTATGTTCATCTGCGAAAATATCATCATCCAGAAACACGGCATCAATATCCACTTCCAGCAGTTTTTTGAAGTCGGACATTTTCTTTCCTCAAAAAAGCTATTCCCCGCCGTTCAGCGCGGCGGGGAGCTTTCGCTTTTAGTCTGCGGCGCAGACCTCAACAACCATCCAGCTGTCCACCTTATCAGGGATGGGCAGCGGGTGGGACTGAACCTCCATCAGGCGGCGGTCAGGGTGATGCTCAACATAGGAGCGCAGCAGACGGTCGGTCTGAGCGCTGACCCACTGTTTGGATGCATCGTCCAGGTAAGTACACAGGCCATAGCCCATCAGGAAGTTGGGCGCATGGTTGATGAGGATGATCTTGTTGGGGTCCACCAGGGGCTTCGTGGCCGGATGCTCCGGGTCGGTCCAGTCGTCCAGATAGTACTCATTGTAGCAGTAGATGTCCATGGACGGGTCGTTCAGGTGGCCGTAGTAGGTCAGGCCATTGGGCAGTTCCTTCACGTTGATAACGCCGAAGCCGTAGTTCTTGGTGTCCAGACGGCTACGGATGTCCAGATCATCCAGGAACAGGTCCAGGGCCTTGCTGCCCATGATGCACATATCCACGTTGGAGAATCCGTTCTTGGAAACATCGCGTTTCCACTCACGCAGGTTCTTCACGATCTCCGCCTTGTCAGCACCCCACATCGCGGTGCCGGTCAGTTTCTTCGTGTTGGTAAAGCCGAAGTCGATAATCTCGTTCACGCCTTCGCCGACAATGGGAATCTGACCGGTCATGATGGCCTGGGCGCACATCCACTCTTCCCTACGAACAACCGCATCGTTCAGGCGGTTGTATTCCTCGATCTGCTTCTGCGCAGCGCGCTGGGCAGGGGTCATGCCGCTGTACAGCTCTTCGCCAGGCAGACGGCTCATAAGCTGGTCTGCCGTGGTGATGTCGTAAGGGTTAATCATGGGCGGCTTGTAGCTCAGAGTTTCATAGCCGCTGGCAGACAGAACCTTGCCGCCCTTGCGGGGATGCACGAAGGCAGCCATGCGGCGGTCGCCCTTCACCAGATCAAAGTCGATGCGCTCTGCCGTGGAAGTCTTCTTGTTGGTAAAGAAGCTGTCACGCATAAAGGTGTGGATCGGGGGTGCCAGTCTCACAACCTCTGCCAGATAACGCGGATCATAAATGCTTACCGTATTAGGCATATTTTCTTCCTCCTTCCTTTATTTCAGGAAAATGCCGATGTTGCGGAATGCCACTTCCAGAGAAGCGGCGGTGACGCCAGTTTCCAGCGCCAGGCGGTCAGCGAAGAACTCACCCGTCAGATAGATCACAGCTTCTTCGTCAGCCTTGAAGTCCTCGGTGGCAATGCCGTACAGGGCGGCCACACCGTCGCTCTTGCCGACGGGCGACACCTTGCCGGTGCTGCTATCCAGCTTAACCGGTGCGCCCACTTTCAGATCAGCGCCAGCCTTCTTCACCGCCGTGGTAACGCGGATGTCGGTGCCCGCCAGCAGGTATTCCGGCGAGTAGGAAAACTTTTTTACCTCCAAATCCATGCTCATGGTTCTTCCTCCTTACTGCTTCTTGCTGACCGCACGCAGGGCATCCAGGTAGATGTCTGTCTGCTGGTTGCCGGGGTCAACGCTGTTCACGCTGTTTGCGCCGCCGCTCTGTGCGTCGTCATGCAGGCCTTTGGTCTTGTCCTCTGCCTGCTTGCGGGCAAACTTGGCAACTTCCTTGGCGTACTGGGTGGCATCCATGGGATGCTCACCGTACAGGGCATCCTGCATGGTCTTTTCCATGCCAGGCATGGTCATGTCCTGAATGTCCTTGATGCGGGCACGCTCACGGTTGATGGCATCCACGGCGGCGTCCTTTTTGATCTCGTTGACCATATCCGGGTACGCCTTCACCAGGTCGTTCTTGTTTTCGATAGCCATTGTTTTTTCCTCCTGTGTTCCGGTCTTTCCCGGATTATTTGCGGAATTAGAAAAGCCGCCGGGCTGTTTGCCCATGCGGCTTTTTACGAAATCAGGGACCTTTTCAAACGGCAGGCCCATCCCGATGCTGTTTACGAACAGCACACCGTTTCTATTTTCGACAACTGCATCCGATTCTTCATCGTCCACTTCGTCGATGAAGCCGTTCTCCTTTGCCTGGGCGGCTGTCCACCAGTTCGTTTCATCCATCCACTTGCCGCACTGATCCGTACTCTTACCGGTTTTCTTGGCGTATAGTGCAACGATGTTTTCGCGGATGGTGTCCAGCGCTTTCAGGCAGTCGCGCATATCTTCTGCTGTCAGGTAGTCGCAGACGCCCATGCTGGCAGGATGGATCATGTAGCAGCTATCCGCCGCCGCAATTACCTTGTCTGCATGGCAGGCAATGATCGTGGCCGCGCTGGCGCACAGACCGTCGATGTGGACCGTCACCGTTGCACTCGACCGCTCCAACTGGTTTCCGATTGCCTGCGCAGCAAACACATCACCGCCGCCGCTGTTGATGTACACCGTAATTTCCTGCACATCGCCCAGAGCGGCAAGATCATCCGCAAACTGTTTCGGCGTAACTTCATCGCCCCACCAGCTGCTTTCAGAAATATTGCCGTAAAGCAGAAGTTCCGCTTTCTGGCCGTCGGCCAGATTGCGGAACTTCCAGAAACAGTTATTCATTTTTGGGGTCTGCGGGGTTCCCGCCTGATTCACGATTCGGTTCGTTCCCTTTCGGGGTGTTTCCCTCATTCGCAATGTCGTCCACCTCCTTTTTCATTCTCGCTTCAATGACGCGCTGGCGGATGTTCGCTGCATAGCTACCGCCGTTCATTGTTGCAGTTTCCTGATCCGCCGTCGAGAAGCCCGCTGCAACGCGCTTCACAGCAGCGTCTACTTCCTGCACCGGGTTCAGGTTGGTTCGCGCCGGTCCATTCCATGTGCAGGATGTATACGCTTTTCGGATTGCCGGATCATCAAAGAAACCCGGCGCTTTTACTCGTCCGGTCGCAACAGCTTCCGTCAGCCATTCTTCATAGATGGGCTGGCAGAAGTCGTCCACAAACCAGCTTCTTTGCATATCGCAGGTGCGCCAAAATTCGTTCAGTGCACCACGCGCCGCGCTGTAACTCGTCGTGAACTGCTTCATCAGCACTTCACTGGGGATTTCCAGTGCCGCCGCAATCTGCTTGATGATAGCGGCAGAGAATGCATCAAAGCCCGTGTTCGGGTGCTTCGGGTCTGCAAACTCCACCTTCTCGCCTTGGTTCAGGTCGATGATTGCACCAGACCCCAGCTCAATTGTGCCACGGTCCGCCGCATCGATCTGCTGGTTCGGCGGGATCACCTCGCCCAGTGGACGGCCAATGGACGGGTTATCTTTTGTGATAAACACCGTAAACATCGCCGAAATGACTGCGGCTGTGATCTCAGCATCCGTGTATCGTCCAAGCTGTTTCAACGCTTCCAGTACCGGTGCCAGCAGCGGCACGCCGCGCCGCTGCCCGGAACGTTCCCGGTTCATGATGTGCAGGATGTTTCTGCGTCCTGTGGTTTCACCGTAGGCTTCCACACGCTGCCATTTCAGCGGTTCCGGCAGAGCGTACAAACTTGCCAATGGGTGCTGATTGCAAATCCAGTAAGCAATAACCATACCGTTGCCGTCCGTCTCTACGCCCTGCACAATGCTTTGCACGGACACGTTATCCACCACACACGGTGCCAACCGGTCATCCTGATCCGGGCTGCACACCCGGTCACCTTCGATCAGCTGCACACGCAGGTCATACGGCTGTCCAACACTGTGCCGCATCGGCAGCACAGCAAAAGCATCACCGTTCATCATGTAGGCAAGGAAGGCCAGCTGTTGCAGCTTGTAGAAATTATCCACCCGGTCAGCATCGCAAAGCGGGCTGTCTGCCCACAGTGAAAATTCCCGGACGATCTGCGTTTGCAGGTCATTCGCCTGCTCCGGTGTCATGTTCAGAAAGTCCGCGTCAATCTGCGGTGATGGTGTCAGGCCGCTTGCAACAACATTCGTGCGCATCGTTTTCAGTGCGCCGGTTGCGATTGGCACACCCATGTAAGCGTCGCGGCTTCTTTCGCGCAGCGTTTTGAGGTTATCTTCGATATCCTCTTTCGCACTTCCGCCAGCAAACAGCCAGCCGCGCATGGATTTCTTGGTCGTACTCGCGCCGTAGTTCCCATAGCCGGAGTTGATGAAGCGTAGGCTTTCCCGCGCTGCTGCCCGGCGCAGGGCGCGTTCCGGGGCAACAGCGGCAATTGCGCGATCCATGAGGTTCATTTTGCCCATGCTGCCCTCCGTCAAATATCACGCGGCACAAACCGGTACATTTTGTTTCTTCCGGCCGTTGCCGCCGTTTCCAGTTCTTTCACTTTATTGTTCCAGTATTCGATCTCGCCACGGACCGTGTAAAGGTCAGCACGGGTCAGGCGGCGGTCGCCGATGGAGTAGCCCTGTCCACTGGCAATCTTTTCTTCCGCTTCCATCCAGGTTTGAAGTTTCGCTTCTGCCTGTTCCAGCGTGATTCCTGCCATTTATCCAATACCTCCCGATACAATTCTTCGTCCTGCCGGATGCTGAACCGCCAGCATTTCCGTTTCCGCGTCCGGGTTTTCCAGCACCGGGTTTGCAATTTCCAGTGCGGCCAGCGCGTAGTCTCGGCAGTCCAACGGCTCGTTGCGGTGGTAGTTCGGGTCTTTCAACTCCCACGCCGTCGTGGGTCTGCCCTTCTTCCAGCGCACAACTTGCTTCTCTGCCGTTAAACCCTTGAAGTAGGTTTCGTCATATCCCGCCGCTTCATCCAATGGGAAGTGGCAATAGTTCGGACCCGGTGTCTGAACGTTCAAACGTTGGTATACCATGGTCTTGCCGTTATCAACGCCGATGGTGTACAGCGGTACGCCCACACGGTTGCCGGTTGACGGCTTCGACACGAACACTGTTTCCACACCGCCGCGTCCCTTGATAGCGTAGAGGTGACGCTGCCAGCGTTCCAGACAGAAGCGGTAAACCGCATCCGTATGGTGTCCGCCGGTGTCCATTGCCGCCGCAAGAATATTCATCACCGCTCCATCTTCTCTGCGCCAGCGTGTTTGTAGGAAATTATCAAGGTCTTCCCAAATCTGAGGTTTAAGTGGGTCGCCGTATATCTTCTGATATCGGATGCCCCAGCTTTCCTTGCCAATTCCCCAGCCCACCAGTTCAAGCTCGAAACGGTCGTCCTGAACATCGATGCCGCAGGTCAGCACCAGCACGCCAGCCGGTACGGTTGCCGGGTACATTTCACGGCGGCTGTACAGTGCCATATCGTCCGCGCTCTCGCCGCGCTCTTCCCAGGTTTCCCCAAGTTTGGTGTTGACCCATGCCTTCATCAACTCGGGGTTGCCATGGTCGAGTGCTTCTTTTGCGGAAAGAAATTCCGTAACGATGCCGGACCATGCACAGAACGACGATGCAAGGACATTCAGGTGAAAGCCGCGCACCTCCCGTTCCGGGTGTAGTGCAACGTACCTTCCCTTCCTGCCCTGTGCTTTCCAGCGATATTCACCAGCAATGCAGCCGCAGTATTCGCACCGGTACTGCACACCGCCATGCGGCCAGTTCTCCCGGTCAAAAACCACATTTGCCCAGACCAGCGGTTGATACTCTCCGCATTCCGGGCACGGCACCGTCCACTCTTCCATCGTGCTTTCCAGCCAGGCTTTTTCAATCCTGCTGGTGCCCTTTATGGTTGGCGTGGAGACAAGCACCGTTTTCTTGTCCCAGTATGTTGTCTGGCGGGTTCTTGCCAGCGTCAGCGGGTCGCCCTCGGTGCCAGCCGATGCTGGATATCGGTCCACCTCGTCTGCCAGAACAAACTTGATTGGTCGGGATGCAAGCCCCGCCGGGCTGTTTGCTCCAACGATGGTGACGTGTCCACCCGGAAATGCTTTCTGCATGATCGTATTCCCGGAGAAGCGGCTCTTGGCATCGACCTTTCTTCGCAGTTCCGGGGTATCGCGGATCATGGGTGCCAGACGGTCTTTGGAAAATGTTTGTCCCATTTCTACCGTTGGCTGCATTACCAACGTCGGTGCTGGGGTGTAGTCAATCGCATATCCCAGTGTGTTCAGGATGATTTCCGTCTTCCCGATCTGGGATGATGTCTTGACCACCACCATGCGGATATGTGGATCACCAATGGCATCCATCACGGCGCGCTGATACGGCGCATTGTCCGTGTGCCACCGCCCCGTTCCTGCGCTAGCTTCTGGGGACATTCTCCTGTATTTATCCGCCCACTCGCTGACCGTCAGCTTCGGCGGCGGTTTCAGTTTCAGCAGCACCCGGGCAAACAGTTCCTTCACTTCCGGGGCTACCTCTACAGTCTTCCTTTTCTTTGTCATGGTTCACGCACCTTGGCAGCGGGCAATACACCTGCTGCTCATTCAGTTCGTACCCCCATTCACAGCCAGCGCACGGGTTTTTATCCCGTGTCTTTTTCTTCCGCTTCTTCATTTGCCCCATCCTCCGGTTCTGCCAATGCTTCTTCGGCGTGGCTCAGAGTTTCCAGAGCTTCTTCCAGCTCCGCTTGGATCAGGTCTTGCACCTGCTGTTCGTCGCCTTCCAGCGCCACAACTGCGGGTGCCAGTTTTTGCGGCAGCGCCAGAATGCGGGAACGAAAGTTCATCATCATAGCGGAGTAGGCTTTTTCCACATCGCCCACTTCCAGAAGTTCAGCCTTCCTTACCCGGTTTTCCGTTTCTGCCGCAATTCTTTTTTCTTTGGTCAGCTTGGCTCTTTCATCGTTCAGGTCAGCTTTGCTCCCTGCGCCAATGTACTTGATGTAGCGTGTCATGGTGTCCACCAGGTCATACAGCCCCGGTCTTTTTTCCCGGATCACGCCTTCATCTCTCAACTGCCGTACCCGGCGTTCCGTGAGGTTTAGGTGTTGTGCCACAACCTTACTTGTGTAAAGGGTCATTGTCTGCATCCTCTTCCGTTTCGTCCGGCACATCGAATGCGCCAATCGCGCGGGCCTTTGCAAATTCTATCCGCTCACGTTCCAGTTTCATGCGGGCTTCGGTTTCCTCTGCCTGCTGTAGCTTTCCGATGATTGTTGCAATTCTGCCCTCCACCTTGTTCAAGGCTTCCTGCAAATGCATCTTTCTGGTGAACGCGCTCTCCTTCGAGTACATGCCCATGTTCTGGTTTGCACCGTCTTGTTTCGCGCCGTTTACCTTTCCCGGCACTCGCATATCAAGCAGCGTGCTGATATATAGTTCATCTTGATCCGCGTTTTCCAGCGCGGTGATTTGGCCGAGGATTCTTTTTTCCTGAACTTTCAGAATGCCCAGTTCTTCCCGAAGGGCTTTAACGGCGGTCTTCGGCGTTTTGTCCATGATGAACTTTTCATCATCCGTCAGCTGATCGAAGAACACCGCTGCATAGCCGCCGTGTTTCTGGGCGTTCTTATTTCTGGGCGGGGCACCGCCGCCGGGGTTTCCCTCTGCGTTCTGGTTCCCAGGCTGGCCGCCACGTTTCTTTTTCGGCGGAATTTCCAGCTCGTCCCACTTTTCCTTGGACTTCCACCGGCGCACCGTGTCATAGTTCACGCCGATATCTTCTGCCAACGCCGCAAGATTCACCGTGCCGTCTTCTCGCATACGGCGTAGGTATTCTTCGCGGGCGGCATCTTTCTTGTCGCTCCGCCTGGGCATTGTGCATCCTCCAATAAAAAATGCCCCACCGGGCGCACCCGGCAGAGCATTATATTTTGCGGGTCGCTTACGAATTGTAAGCAGCTCTGTATAACAAAAGCCCCACGGCATCGCTGCCGCCGGGCTTTGTCAAAAATCCACTGTACCGATTATAGCAGAAAATCAGTATCATGGAGTATCATCTTTTTCCTTTCCGCCTTTTTTGACCCCCGGGGGACTTTTTTCCCAGGGGTCTGCCGGAAATGGAAAATTTGCATTAAAATCTAGCGAATTTTTGCGCTGTTGGACCCGCTAATTAGCGCGGGCGCGCGCGCAGTACCTCGCGCCCGCGCGGGGCGGCCTCGTCGGGCGGGCGGCTGGTGGGCTGGTCAGGGCGGGCGGCTGGTGGCGGCGCTGGCTGCTGTGCTGTGTGCCAGGGCAGGAGAGCAGGCAGGGCGGGCGGGTACCTGCTGCCGGTGTGGATCAGGGCGGCGGCGTGGTCTGCTGTGCTATGGATCAGGCAGGCGGGCGGCGTGATCCGGTGCAGTCTGTGCGGCAGATCAGCAACCAGCGCGGCGGATCAGTGCGGGCGCTGGTGCCCGATGTGCTGCGGATCAGGCAGGGCGGCGGGCGTGGATCAGGAGAAAAAAGAAGCAGGCAGGGCGCGCCGTGTGTGGCGTTGTCCTGCCTGCTGTGCTGTGTGCTGCTGTGATCTTCTGCCCTGGCCCCGCTCCACGGAACGCCGCCGGGGGTACTGTTTCACGGTTTTTCCGGGCGGCACTTTGCGCCGCGCCGGAGGGGTCAGATTCTCCACTTTACCGGGTAGTGCTTTATGTGTAGGGCTAGAACTTAGTGAGCTATAGCCTCCCCAGTAACCCCCTATAGTCCCCCTTCTTCCCCGTTTTTCTGCTCCGGGTCCAACTCTAACGGCTGCCCGTCCTGCTCCATCCGGGCGCGGACCGCCTGCAAAATGTAGCCTTGCAAGCTCTGGTTTGCAGCAGCCGCAGCCGCCTTTATCGCTGCCGCTTCTTTTGCCAGTGGTTTTATATTTATTTGCGTGCATTTTGCGTTGTATTTGTCGTTTGTCAGTCTTTTTTTTGCAGATATAGCCATAATTTCACCCTTGCTTTTTATTTATAAATATAATATAGCACCCCTGCCGTCACCCTGTACAGTGCCATTTTGCACAAAAGCACGGTACAGGATTTGTGCAAAAAGTAGATTGCACGGTACAGGGCTTGACAACTAGCACGGTACAGTGCTATCATGTAGCCACGGCAAGCGGCACGGTACAGTGCAACGCAAGCCGAACAAAACCAACGATTGCAGGAGGATTTTACCATGCGTAAACTTAACAAGATCATCACCACCGCCGCAATGGTCGCCGCCATTCTGGCAGGCACCGCGCCAAAGGCCGCGGCGCAATGCCCCTACACCGTCGGCCCCCTGGGCCGCTACATCGCCCCGGCCATTGTGCAGGGCATGACCGCCACCGATGACGGCGCGGTTGAAGTCTGGTGCACCGACGCGCTGGACGGCGACGACTGGTATTTTCTGGTGGATGCCGAAACCGATCTGCGAATTTATGACCGGGTGCAGCTGGTAGTTGATGCCAACGGCACCCCGGACAATTTCGCAGATGACAAAGTGATTGATGCACTTTACTGCCACGACTGCGAGAACGTGGAAGATTGAACCGAAAGGAGCACAACAACATGATGACACTTGAACAGATCCGCCAGCGCAACAAAGCAGAGAACGCCGCAGCCCAGCGCCTGCAGGCCGCCGGGTATCGGCTGGAAGGATGGGACCCCCGCACCGGGCAGCGGATTGCCGCCCAGATCACCGGCGAGAACACAAACGACGAGCGCCGCACGTTCTATGCCTTCCCCACCTGGCAGGATGCCGCCGCCGCTCTTTTGGGCTGAACGCCCCGGACGCTCTAGCAGGGTTGCACCGTAAAGCAGCCCCGCCCCACACCCGGCACACCGCCGGGACCATTTGAGAACTGAATACAGGAGGTTTTACACCATGAGAAACAACGATCTTATTGCAACCGCCGTTTGTGCCCAGTACACCCCCGAACAGCTGCACAAGCTGGCCGCCCACTACTACACCGCTGACGAGATCGCCAGCGCCGCCGCAAAAATCATTGTGGAGCCAGGCGAAGACGGCACCGCACCCGATCCGGTGGAGATTGCAGAAGAAACCCTTTGCACCGCCCTTTTCCACACCTTCGACGGCTGGAAAAGCCCGAAGAATGGCGGTTTGAGCGTCAAGCGCGGCGAAAAGGCCGTGATCCGCTGCAAGCTCTGGAAGTACAAGGACAGCCCCAAGCCCGAAGACCTGCCCGCCGACGCTGACCCGCTGACCCAGGCAGCCGCTGAGCAAGGCGGCGGTGACTACTACATGACCACTGCCTACCTTTTCGGACGCTGGCAGGTCGAGAAGCGCGAACCGAAGAAGCCCGCAGAAAAGCGCTTTAAGTCCCTTGATGACATCCGGGCTTATAACAAGATGCTGGCAGACCAGCGCAAAGCCGCCAAGGCTGCCGCCCAGCAGGACAAGCCCCAGACCACCGCACAGCCTGCACCGGCTCCCCAGCAGACTAACTCCCCCAGCACCGCCGATCTGAAAAAAGCAGCGGACAAGGCAAAGCGGGAATTTATGGCAGTTTCCGAAGATGACCGCCCGGCACAGGCTGCCGCGCTGGAAAAGTGGCGCAAAGCCCGGAAGGCCGTCGCAGACGCAGAGAGCGCACCGAAGACCGCCGCACCCGCACCCGAAGCAAAGCCCCAGACCAAAGCAGCCCACGCCGCCAGCGCAGACAGCGCCCCGGCATACTGCGAACAGACTTCTTTCTGCTGAATGGGATACCCTAGCAGGGCCGCACCCAGAAAAGCGGTCCCGCCCCACACCCGGCACCCCGCCGGGACGATTTGAAAATTGAATAGCAGGAGGATTATACCATGAAACTTTCTACCAACTTCACCCTGTTCGGCCTCAATGTCAAGGCGATCCAAGCCTATCTCAAGGAGCAGGCAAAGGACCGGCGCGGGGTTCGCATCACCTGCCGGGGCGATCTGGTCTATATCATCACGGCATACACCGCGTTCAAGCTGCCCTCTGTCCTGTATGCCGACGTGATCCAGCCCGTGACATTCCGCGAATGCCCCGCCGACGGCGTGACCATCATTTCCGCCCAGTATGGTTTTGAGGTGGAAGAGAACGCGCCGGATCTGGTGGACATCTTCAAGCGCCACGCCCCCAACGAAAAGCCCGTGGAGCGCACGCCGTTCTTGCAGGACATTCCCACCGGCAAAAAGAAGAGCGGCCTTGCGCGGCTTTTCCACATCGGGACAACGCCCATCTTGATAAATGCCGACTACGACAGCATGGTGAACCCGGTGCAATTCACCTATCACGGCACGACGCGCGGCTATTCCCCCGTGTACGCTGTCAGCGCCAGCGATCCGACGATCTCCGTCATCATGCTGCCCATCAAGCCCACCGCAGAAGTGGAAACGCTCTGCAAGAAAATGTTTTCCGAATGACCCGCAAGGCCGACGGCATCCCGCCGCCGCTGGTGCAAGCCCAGCCGCCCCGCCGGGGCGGGCGCTCATGGGTCCACACCCAGACACAACAGAATAACAGGAGGTTTTACCATGTCTTGCATTCAACTTTCCGAAAAGCACATTGCCACCGTCGCTCACGGTCTGGCATTCATCCTCAACGGGGCCGGCGGTATGTGCCACCTTGCCGCATCCTACGAGCTGCCGGAGTTGTCCGACGCTCTGAGCGCCTGCCGATATCCGCATGACTTTCTCTTTGATGACCGCAAGATTTACGCCGTTCTTTACAAGCTGAACGATGCCGCATACACTGGCCGCTACCACTTGGAGACAGCCGACGCCGAAGATTTTCCCACCATGCCGGCCATCTTTCCGCACCTGCTCCATCTTCTCGACTGGGATGCAGGGCGCTATACAATCGACCGCGATTTTTACGCATTCACAAAGCTGCTGGACAGTTTCATCTACCAGTGCAACGAAGATGCAACCCGGAACAACCCCGTTCTAAAGGCTCTTTCCGGTACTTCCCGCGCACTGTATGCGTTCATTGTCCAGAATGCCGCCGAATACAACAACGCCGAATGGATCATCTGACCCTCCCCCGGATACCTCAGCAGGGCCGCACCGTAAAGCGACCCCGCCCCAGCCCGCAAGGGCCACACGAAAACCGCAAGCCCTACCAGGGCGAGCGAAACGCTTTGAAAACTGAATATTTGGAGGTCTATACAATGGCTATCATCAACGAAGAGAACGCCCGCATTGCAAAACAACTGTCTTCTTTCTCCGACTATGTAGAGGGCAGCGCAACGGCCAGCTACAACGCCCAGTGCGCCGAAGCCGCCGCGATTCTGGAAAAGGTCAAGGCAAAATGTGCCACGGATGAACAGCGGGAGCGCGCCGAATACCTGTATAACCGGTATTGTTCCGTTCTGGCTGAAGCCATCAACCGGGACAACGAGATCGGCACCCGGTGCCCGTCCGTGCTGATCTGCGGCGCTGGCAACTTCCCGACCCGCAAGAAGGAAAAGCAGATTGCGGCGTGGGACAAGAACATGGAGAACTTCCGCAAGGCAGACCACTATTTGGATATGCTCAAGCGTGCCCACACGCTGGCTGTTAAATCTGATGATCCCGAAGTGCTGGATTATCTCCGCGCAAAGCTCGACCAGCTCCAAGCTGCTCACCAGACCATGAAAGACGCGAATACCTACTATCGCAAGCACAAAACGCTTGATGGCTGCCCCGGTGTTACCGCCAAGGAACGTGCATGGCTCGAAAACGACCACGTTTTCGGCGTCGGTTCTCCGCTGGCTCTCTATGGCTGCCCGTATCCTGCCTATGTGCTGCAAAGCAGCAATGCCAGCATCAAGCGGGCAAAGGATCGTATTGCAAAGCTGGAAGCAGCCAAGGCCGCACAGCCCGTGGAGGATGAACACGACGGCTACACCTACCGGGAGAACGCCGAAGCAATGCGTGTTCAATTCCAGTTCGACGGCAAGCCGGACGACGAAACCAGGGCACTTCTCAAGCGCAATGGTTTCAGGTGGGCACCGTCGCAGGGTGTTTGGCAGCGCCAGCTTAACGACAACGGCAAATATGCCGCCCACCGCGTCATGGAGGTTCTGGACGGCCAGCAGTAAAACGGATACTCTGACGGGGTTGCACCGTAAAGCAGCCCCATCCCAGCCCGCAAGGGCAACACGTCACCGGCCCCGGTATCTATATACCCAGACCGGCAAATCTAAAAACTCGAATCCCTACCGGGACGAGCGATAATACATAACACGGAGGTATCCCACATGAAACTCAAAGAGACCCGCATTCTTGACGCTGAGGGCGCACGCTACGCCTGCATTGCCAACGACTACTGCACCCGCTGCGATTGTGAAGAATATGACCGCATCCTGTCCGACGCGGACACGTCCAGCCGCAAACCGGGCGGCATCACGGTTGACGATCTGGCCCGCATTGCCGAAGCGATCAAGGCCGTCAGCGAAACGGACGACGACGTGCCCGCTATCGCTTTTGCGCTTTCCCGGCGCACCATGTCCCGCTTTGAGCAGGCCTAACCTTAACTCGCCCGTTTTTGTGGGCTTTTCCATCATGAAATAGGAGGTTTTGTTATGTTTAAGCCATTTTTCGTTGACTGCTCTGGCAAAAAGCACATTTTTCCGGACGACCGTGCACTGAAGCGCTCACTGGCGCTCGCATGGCGGCGGGGTGAAGACGTCTTCTGTTTCAAGTATCGCTTGAAATCAAGCTATACTTGTGGGCACAGCTATCAGCTGAACACGATTCAGCAAACTTGCGACGGTTTTGTCGTTTGTTTTGGATTTGAAAGCCCACTGGGCAAAGAATCCTATTGCTTTTAATCGTACTCGCCCCGGTATTCCGCCGGGGCTTTTTGTGTTATACTTTCATCAACGAATTTTCTATTTTTCGTGCCAGAAATTGAACTATGCTTTACAAAATGCGTAAAAAGGAGATGTTTTTGTGATTGAAGGTGAAGTTTTCGCTCCTTGGCGACTTGTTGCCAGCTTTGCAGACGGTAGCCGGTTATTATTCGATGGTTTGACCGAACAGCAGGCAAAAGCAGCCATGGAGAGCGCCCAGCGGGAGCACGGCTGCATTTCGTGGTGGGATCATGTGACAGACCTGAATTATGAGGACGGACGTTATTATCGCACCACGCCAGAGCCGCCCACGATCCACGTCTTGAAAATTGACGAATAAAGAAATACCCGGTAGGCCATACAGCCCGCCGGGTATTTCTTTGCTCATTTTTCATCGTTTCGGGTATTCGTGTTTGTTTCCCAGCGGCGTTTTTTCGTTTCGCGGAAATGTTTCACATACGCGTAAGCTTTCCCGGCCTAATTTGCCTTTATATCATACGCGCGAAGGTGAAATGCTTTCACGTTTTTCGTAGACCCTTCCGGGGGTGCAGCGTTTGCATTCTCTAAGCCGGTGTGCTTTACTTACGCGCGTTATACGCACGCGCACGGATTTCTTCCGCCTGCGGCATATCGTCAAGGCTTTCAGCAAGCCGCACCAAAGCTTCTGCTTTTATCCGCTTTGTGTGCGATACGCTGTACCCGATTTTATGCGCCGTTTCCTCCGAACTGTGGCCATACAGCCATAATTCCGAAATCACTGTTGTGTACACAGTCTTTAGTGACCAGATTTGTGCGCGGATCACAGCAAAGTCCCCACGCAGCACCACTTCTTGTACTTCCAGTTCCCGCAAACGGTCAAGGCTCCCCAGTTCTTCGGCTCTCTGGGCAATGTCTGCGGTGCTGTCGCTGTGTCCGCTTCCGTGCGGCATTCCGCCGTACTCAATGCCGCGCAGACAGTTCAGATCGCCTTCCAGCAGGTCTTTTTCTGCCGCAATGGTGCGCAGCTTCTTTTGGATATCCGCCGCGTAGTCCAAAACCATTTTTGCATCTTCAATCCGCATCTTCTGCGCCCTCCTGCGGCTCTGCCGTTACTGTTTTTTTGTGGTATCCGCCTTTTTAGCTTCCAGCACCGCCTTTCGGCGGGCTGCTTGCTTTTGCCTGATCTGTAAACCCAGCGACTTTTTGAAATACGCCGGGAGCGGCTTTTTCTTAGGCTTCCCCATGTTCTGCACCTCTTTTCTGCGGTTTATCTTCCCAGTTCGACAATAGGCCCCATGATTTCAATTTTATCTTTCAGCACCCGGCGCTTTTTCAAGCTGGCAATGATTTCTTGCTTGTGTGCCGTGTAGAATTTTTCTCCGACCACAAAATACCGCAGTTCCGGGTTGAACTGCTGCCGAATGCGCAGGCAGAAGATCATGTGACCATCTATCGGCACATCCAGCTCATAGACCGCGATCTGACCGGTTTCTTTGCTGATTTCACGGCAAAGAAACACCGCGTTTGTCTCAAACCTTGCCTTTTCTTCATCCGTCACAGCTTTTCACTCCTTCCTGCCTGTTTTGCAAGGCGTTTCCACTCCCGGATTTCATCCTTGCTGTCCGGCGTGATGATTTCTGTGAACTTATAGCCTTTTGGCTCTGCGATCAGGTCAATAAACAACCGGCGGCGGTAAATGTAGTCCCGCTGTGCCCGCCGGGTGAATTTTGACTTGATTTCCACCACTTCCACCGTGCCGTCAGCATACACCAGCACATAGTCTGCCGTATACCGCGCCGCTGGCAGTTTCACATTGCCATACTCCTTTGCAGGTAGCAGAGGAAAGTCAACGTGCGGCGTTGCCTTGATGATCCTGCCGGATTCAATGCCCGGCACCACCACGGATATGTAATACTCGTACTCTCCCCGGCTCTCGAAAGTTCTCCCGATTTTCCCAGCAGACTTTGCCGCATCCGCCAACGTCTGCTGCGTCGTGGTACACTTTCCCCTTGTTCGCCGTGCGATTTGTGCTTCTGCCTGCGCCCGGTAGCGCGGCGGCAGGTCTTCAAGGTTCAGCCTTGTGCTCATGTCTCCCCCTTTACCATTTCCGGCTCAGAATGGCATAGCATTGTGCTTCCGTTACTTCCCAGCCGTCTTCCCGGGTTTGGTCAGACTGGTGCAGTTCCCCCGGATCGTAAACAATGCTCTTTTCCAGTTTCCAGCCCGGGAAACGCTGGCTCCACCAATAGGCGTCATTCTGCATATCGCCGCAGGCGTCCCGAAGTTGTTTCCTGCTCCACTTTGTGTCATTGGGTACCTGCTCTTCCGGCAAAATCAGGTTTTTGGTTTCGATGCAGACACGCTCTGTGTGGTTGTAGATATACCCGACCGTTCCGTACTTGCCTTGCGTTGTCTGGTCTGTTCCCAGAATTTTTTTCATGTCAATGCGATCCGCATTCATGGTTCCCAGACTTTCATACTCGTTTGTTCCGGGAATACGGCGACGCCAGAGGTCTTCCAGCATTTCGCGCACTTCGCGGCGGTCGATCTGGTCAAGCTCGATGCACTCTACAAAGCCGTGCATATGTAAACGGCCATCTTTGCCCTTGCGCACAGCCCAGAGCATCATTTTGATTTTCTCCCGGGCAATCTTGAACCGTTTGCAGATTGCAGCAATTACACGGCGCTTATAGTTTTTTACTTCCCGGACGCATCCTAGAAAATCGTCTGGCAGAAAGATTTCTTCAAACGTCCCAGACAGGAAGAACCCGTCTTTTGTGAAGTTTGTAACAACTTTCCTCTGCTTTTTCCGCAGAGAGGACATTTTGTTTCTGGCTTTCTGTCTTTCGCCGGACTTCTTCTGCTTCTTCCCTCTGGTGTTCCGTTCCTGCGGGGTAATGGCGTAGAGACACACAGCCATATAACTATCACCACAGATAATCTTTTTTTCTCTGATATAGTTTCTGCGCATCCCTATCGCCTCCTGCTCCGGTCAACTTCCTGTGTTTATTTTTCTTCTGTGGACCAGCACAGTCACAGAAATAACGGGTATACAAGCTCCCTAAAGGACTTTCGCCCCTTTAGGTTATGCTTTTTGCCATTTTCTGGCAGTTAGTCTTTCGGTGCCGCCGGGTAGTACATCCAGTGCGTTACATTGCCGTGTTCATCGAATCTGTCATCTTGGCCTTCAACAAACCACTGCCCGGTTCCGTCGTGAATTTCATAGTGTGCTTCATGCTGAGTGCCATCTGCGCAATGTGCCCAGACCTTCATACTGGTTTCGCCGGAGTAGGTTTCATTCCCATCATTCCAAGTTTCATTGTGGGTGGGCGGCGGATCACTCGCCCGCCGCCATTCCTGCACTTCCACCTTCGGTGCATCGTCCAACTCTTCAAGACAAGCTCTGAACGCCCCCTGAATCATCGCATCCACAACCGCATTTCCCGTGTTAGTTGCCGCGATTCCCAGCAGAATATTATTTCTGACCGGCAGGGCATCAATTATCATTCTTTCGTTCATTTGCTTTTTCCTTTCTTGCAGCGTGTCCCATAGCGGAAAGATTTCTCTGTTTTGCCGCCGCACGGAAGATTTCTTTTCTGCATTCCTTGCAGTAGTGAGCGTGCGGACCGGCTTCAAAAAGTTTTCCGCATCTCTCGCAGATTTCTTTAGTCACGATTCCTTCCTCCCCCAAAATTCCTCTATCGTGTTGCGATATTCTTTGAAGCATTTCGGGCAGACATCACCAGCAACCCCCAAGATGTAAGGGTCCGCGTAGGAAAGTTCCCAGCCTTTTAGCGCATTTATGTTAAGCGTCCCGTCAGCAAGCCGATTCACAAATGTCTGTTTTCCGCACCGAACACATGTGAATCCCACTCCGTCAAATTTCATTCTGTGGACGCCCCCCTTTCGCCGGACTTTGCCTTTGCTCCGTTCCAAAGAATCACATTTGACGAGTGGACCAGATATGTTGTTCCGTTAATTTTGACCTGTAACTGGTCGCCCTCATAATCGTTCCAGCTATCTACTTTGCCCTCAATGACGGTTCCGTCTGGCATTTTGATTTGTGCCTGCGAATATTCGTAAGTCAAATCAATCACCTGCTTGTTGCATCCAGCCAGCAGCAGAACGCTTGCCGCAGCAGATACACCCGCCATAAAAATCTTTCTCATTTCTTTGTCTCCTGTTTTACATTTAGCTTTACTGTCGGCTGCGGCTGATCCGACCGGTTCAGCGGCTTGTCAAAGCTCACATTCATCCAGTCTCCCTCCGGCTTATCGTGCCATGCCAGCGCATGACGGATACCAAGCCAGACCTGTTCTGCCCGGTACGGAACGCGCATACCGTCTTCGATAAGTGGGTGACAGGCAAACATCTGATAGGCTCTATCCATGTCGTCCTGCATCATGTTCCGGTTTTCCAGCGCCCGGTAAAAATCTTCTTTTTCGTCCTCTGCGTTTTTGAATCGCTTTGCATCCATATCGGCATAGTGCTTCGCCATGCAGAGGTCTTCCGCAAGATCATTGAACTGACCCATGTGCAGGCGCAGATACATCTCGCAAGCAGCCTGCACAGCTTCCGCCACCGGGCGGCTCATTGTCACCGTGACGGTTTCGACTTCCGCCGTGGTGTCTTTTTTCTTGTCCATGCTGTCCCCTCAAATTCTTACAGGCGGCGCTCCGTACCCGTCGCGCACCACTATGCCGTCTTTTTCTGAAATGTACATCCACGTCTTGAATGGGAAATTTGCAGCCGGAATGCCTGCTTCAAGAGCGGCCTGTTCCAACATCACGCATGGCCCATAGTCACACCCAACGGAGATTTTTGTCCACGCCTTTGCTTCTTTCTCAATCCTCATTGCCAGTTCTTTTTTGAAAACTTCAACCTGTTTCTTTGAGATTTTCTTTGCCGTAGAATCCGCAAGGAGACACGTCACAATAGACGTGTAGCCGTTATCCCCATTGCTATGCGGCTGGTTGGCGGTCACTTTTTCCACCCACCAGTTGACGGCTTTTTCGATGGTTTCTTTGGTCAAAGTCATGATGCTTTCCGCCTTTCTTTAGAGTTCTCTTATCTTCTCCGGCCACCGGCGCTGGCTCCGTTCCAGCTTGCAGATCATCGCCGCCAGCTGGATTGCTTCAACCGCCATGTGCACGGCATGATACTGCATTTCCTTCAGGTCTTCTTTCGGGATTTGCAAATCTCCCTTTACTTCATTCCACAGCCGGTATTCGATCCACTGATTCAGCAGATAGCGCTCCGTATCTGCTTCGCTCATTTCCTCCCGGACCACCGCCCAGCCTTCATGTGCACTATGGAACATCGGAAAATTCTGGTTTGCGGCTCTCAGCTCCTTTTTGACCAGCAAACGGACATCTTTTTCTACAGCATCCATTATTTTTCCTCCCGATTTTTAATCTGTTTGGCTTTTTCTGCGACTATCAGGGCGGCCAAGTCCTGCGAGTCATCGTGCATCTTTTCGATGGTTTGTTTTTGCTGTCTGGACATCAGCTCCGCTATGATTTCGTCCAGATCATTCGCCACGTCATCTTTGATATTCATAGGCGCAATCAGCGCCCGAAGGATCATGCCGTCCTTCACGGCATAGATGAACCGTTGCCCCTGATTGGCAGGGCGTACACAAATCTGCGCAAATTCCTTGTTCAGTTCGCCTTCCACAGGTTTCAACAGTTCCGACCGGATAAATCCAACGCTGCCGTCAGGATTTCGCAACGCGATAAGTTCTTCTCCGTTGATAACGATCCGGGTCTTGATTTCAGAGGTGGTTCCTTCATGTTCCGGTTCATCGTCCCACCTCACGCCGTACAGCTTGCCATCCATGGTGTACTCTTCGTGGTAGAAGATATTTTTCATCTTCTTCTGCGGAATGCCCAGCATAGCGCCCAGCTCTCCCGCGTCCTGTGTTCTGGGATAGCCGTCCATGCAGTAAAAGGCACTTCCCGTGCCAACGAAAATCCTACCGCCGTTGTTGATTACCTCACAATGCCCGCAGCCCTTAATCTGGGCAGCCAGTGCAGAAAGTTTCATCTTCTCACCACCTCCACGTCAGGATCACCGTCTTCGATGAACTCAGGATAGGCACTCTTTGCGCGTTTCCTCGCTTCGCGGACTGCCGCATTCGCATTTTTTGCTTCCAGCTTATACGGCAGATACATATTTTCTTTCGTATAGCTGTCAATGCCAAACAACATGATGCTGAACTTCGCCATCGTCTGCTCCCTTCTGTTTATTTTTCTTTCGGTGGGCATTTCCGGGCTTGAACCGGGTGGGGCCTGTCCCATGCTCATATAAAAAGAAGCCGCCGCGCCGGGCGGCTCCACGCTTTACCTATGCTTATCTTCCCATGGGTTGATATCTATTTGCGCACTCCATATTCGTGCAAAATCGTTCTGTTCCAATGATTTTCAGCGGTTTCCCGCAATACGGGCAAAACGTCGGCTTAGGTTGCGGTTGGCCTTCTCCCTCTAAACTCTGTTGCAACCGATAGAGTGCGCACATGAACGATCCCGGCTGCACATACAGTACACATCGTTCCCTTGCTCTGCAAATATCGCAATTCATTTTTTTACCTCATCAAATACAGCCAGCAGAATTTCACCAGCGCCGCCGGGACAAGCACAGCCGCCACCAGCCAGAGAACAGCTGCCGCGATCACCAGCGCCGCGAAAATTCCGGTCGCTTCTATCTTTCCGATTTTTACTTTATGATCCATGTTTTTAGCCATTTCCCCTATCTTTGAAGTCCACAAATCGATCTTCTTCGTCTATCATAAACTCGTCGGCATTCCACACTTCTTTGCAATCCAGACAATATGCCGTCTGGCATTCAACCGGGCCTGCTGGACTTTTTGTTCTTTTCTTTAGAAGTTTTCCGCGCTTGCCAAGCAGCTGATCGTAAGAAAACATCCAATGATCCGACACGATAATTTGTCCGCCACAGACAGGGCAGGCTTTGCACTCTATGCCTTCTTTCATTCGATTTCTCCTATCTCGTCGCCCCATGCATCCCAACCGGGTACACGTTGACGGGCAAAAAGTTCTATTCTAGGGACATCTCCCAGCAGTTCAACGATTCTGCGTCTTGCTTCATTCGGCTTTGCGCTGTGTTCCTGTATCGGTGATTCTATCACTTGATGCACAGCGTGGCTCTTGATCTGAGCAGCGGCCTTGAATCCCGGTGTTACGCCAAGCAGGCAAATTTCCGCATTCGCCCTTGTGTATGCTCCCATGCCCCAAAAGTTCGTGTCGCTCTTGCGGTTTTTCTTGATCCAGACAAAGGCGCAGGTCTTGTACTCAAATCCCCACGCTTCCATAACTCGCAGAGCATCGGCAATTTGTGGGAACGTTGCCCACATGAAGCACGCCGTGCCCCCCCCGCAAGCTGGTGGACAGGTAACGCACAGATGTCATCCGTCGTCATAGTGTGGTAATGCTGCGCCGCATTTCCCCGGCTTTTTGGCCCAGTTCCGTGCTGGCGGTAGCTCCACGGTGGGTCAGCATAGATTACGGAATACTTTTTACTCGGAAATTCCATCTTTTTCTCCAATCATTCTGCTTCGCGGATGATCCACACCCGGTGTTCGCCGTATCCTTCCCAGTTCAGTGCATCCTCATGGCTGCCAGAAACAGCCACGTCCAGCTTATTGCCTTGAATGGCTACACCACGATCCTGCACAACGCGCACGCCAATGTTTTCTATGTACAGAACGGTTCCAAACGGCAGGCTTTCATCTGCTGCAACAGTCAGCCCCGCCGTCACCGGTGCGCCGCTGGCGGTGATGCCGTCGCCGGTGCCGCAAATGTGCGGGTATTCTTCTGTGCAGTATGCCGTGCACAGAAATTTCCCGGCATATTCCTTTGTCAGCCCATCCGGCAGGGCATTTTCATTGGCGGCAGTCTGTAACTGGTCGATAACTTCTTCATCCTGAATTGCTCTGTCCTGCCAGTTTGCCAGACGGGCGGAATAGATAATGCGCTGTCCTTCCAGATCATCAATACGTCTCTGCATCACCGCAACTTTTGTGGCATTGACAATTTCCGCCACAAAGAACAGTACCAGAATTGCCTTCGTTTTCGCTGTCATTTCCAAACCTCCTTTTCGTCACCGCGATTGGAAACTCTTCTATTTCACTTGCCCAGCGTGCCGTGCCTTTCCCGTATGTAGTCTCCCACACTAGAGGAAAGCCACCGATTCCGTCAAACAAGCTACCCAGCGTTGCGCCCGCCGGAAGGTATTGCTTCATTTTCTGGGCGATCCAGAACCATTGCGGCAGCGCAATAGAATTTCCGAGGGCTTTATAACGCGGGCTGTCTGCCGCCTTGTGCTTTTTCCCTTTTGTGTCCGTCCATTCTCCAATGTCCGTCCACCCGTCCGGGTAGCCTTGCAGGCGTTCGCATTCTGTTGGTGTCAACCGCCGGACGATCCAGTGAATAGCTTTCTCTGCAATTAGACACTCGCTACCATTTCCAACATTCCCGGCTTTTGCTTTCATGGTTGAACATTTGTCGCTTTTCTTGTAGTAGCTGTAAGACTGTTCGCTGAATGTCTGACGCTCAGTTATGATTGCTGTGTAGTCCGTCACTCTGCTTTCATGGTCTCCGGTAATGGTCGGCACTGTCTTGCCATCACCATTTCCCCGTGCATCAAAGACCTTATACGCTACTGCTGGACGATCAACAGTGTTCAGCGTGTAGCTCTGGTTTTCCTTCACGCCGGAACCATTTGCGCCGGCCGTTTCAGAGCGATCAATAATGTTTCCTGCTAGGCAATAGACCGGCTGAAAAAGGGTCTGATCCTGTAGCGTCGAAAGCGTTCCTGTTTTTTCTGTCTGCACCAGTGCGCCTTTGCCGCCCCCGGCACAGCCTGACCGGATTTTCAAGGTGTAGGCTTGCCCCCCTGCTGGCCCACCATTCGATCATTTCCAGCAGAGCGGTTTCCAGCAGTTCTTGCAACTTCTTGCCACGTCTGGATGCTCTGGTCAGGATGCCCCGGCAGGCTTTCGCGCTCAAATAATATTTTTCCGGCACGTCCACCTGCAAAATCCACGACAAGAGCGATACGCTTTCTTCTCTGGGGCACTCCCCAATATTGAGCGTCGAGCTGTCGCCAAGCCAAGGACCATCCATTTCCGGCAATTGCTCCGGCTTTGCTCCATCTGCCCCCCTCGGAGGTCTAGGAATTGAAGCGTCTGGTTGTTCCACGCGGGCAAGTTCTTCCAGCACGGCGCGGAAGTCTTCTCCGCCGTTTGAACTGAACGCTCCGGGAACATTTTCCCAAATAACGACAACTGGATAACTTCCATGTGTCGCCCTCCTCATTTCTTTGATGATCCGAACCGCTTCCATAAACAGCCCAGACCGTTCTCCTGCAAGCCCTGCTCTGCGTCCTGCAATGGACAAATCCTGACATGGACTACCGAAGGTGATGCAATACACAGGTTCTATCTGGTCGCCATGTATCTTTGTGATATCTCCAAGGTGGATCACTTCTTGTCACCCCACCTTGCTTTATGGGGTAAGTCCTGACACGGGCTGCTGCCGATCAAATAATCTGCCACAATTTCGTCATCTTCTGCCCACTTCATTCCCAGAAAATCCGCAACTCCGAAACTGCCGTCTTCGCAGCAATGCGTTTCATGCACAAGCGGTTGGTTTTCAAGTTTCTTCAACGGCCCAATTCCACTGGCGGCAAATATCGCATTTTCCGTTGCGGTCCAGGCTGTCTCTTTATCACCAGTTCCGCCGTTGGTGAAGGTCTTCCCGCACAGCCTGCACCTGAACGTCATGTAGTACCCTTTCATTATTCTTCTCCCTTCTGCTTTTTGTTCTTGCACGGGTGGCCGGAATCGAACCGGCTTGTCTGCCGCTGGGGGATCAGGACGGCAGGCAACTTCCTTCTACACCCGCATATCAAAACCCACCGCGCAAGAGAGGTGGCGCGGTGGGGCGACCCGTTGCGGTCGGGTCTGCTGCCTTTTGCCTGGGCAATTGGGACAGGGCGTTTCTGCGCTCACGCTGCGACGTGCCGTTCAGCTTATACTGGACTGCCATGCGGGCACGGTTTAGGAAATACGGACAGGTCGGATTTTCGCCGCCTTATACGGAAGGTTAGCGTTGCTTTTTCGGCATCCGTATTTCCCTGCCAGTTTTGGAAGATGAACAAACCTTGACCGGCTTCCATGGAATATGCGAGCAAAGCGGCGCAGGCGGGGTTCGACCCCGCTCCCAGCGTGCTGCGGGCACGCTCTGCGCCATATAAAAGCCGCCCGGCCTTCACACATGACAACTGCTGCTTATCTGCTGAAAACTCTGGCCGGGCGGCTACATTCAGTTTGTTTTGTGGTGTGTCACACTATATTCTTCGCATTCCTTGTTGTACCCATCGCAGGGCGCGCACCGCTTCGACGTGATACGGAACGTATGTTGACACTGTTCACTCTTCTGTTCGCCCTTCTTCGGGGCTGGATGGGTCTTTGTGGACCTCGCAAGATTTTTCATTTCTTTTGCTTTATATAAATAAGTAGCAGTACCCAGCGGCACCGCATTCAAGCGGAGCTTTGGTTGAACCCTGCGTGTCCGGTAACGGCGCTTGTTGTGAACGGCCCATCCCGGTTTTTCCGGCGGTAAAAGCGTATGTGTCAGGTCGTCTAGTCCTTCATAGAATCGCTTGACGTCCTCTGTGATTTTCTCAAATGCATCTTTGATCGTCTGATACATTTTCAGCAGGTCGCCCACCGGGTCTTCGGACCATTCCCGCGTGCCGTGTTCAGGATCGATCGTCGTCATTGGCTTTCCGTTCCTTCCGCGCCGCAAACTGTGCAGCGCCTTCCGGGTATCTGGTGGGCTTCCCGGTCAGGTCTGCCGTTGCGGCAAACTCCCGCAGGATATGCAGCAGAGGGACAGCAACAACGCCGGTTACTTTCACGCTCATAGGTTCAGCCCCCGTTCTTGTCTTTCCGTGCCTGCTTGTCCACCGCACTGATGATGTGCTTTACCACTTCTTCCATGGGCATATCACCTGCCGGGACCTTGAACATCACGCCCTGCGCCTGACCCGGATTTTCCTTTGCCTGCTTCATTGCATCTGCAATAATTTTCTCCATCATGCTGTCCACGTCGCCGGGCTGGCTGGCGGAAGGATCATTCCGCTTTTCTGCCGTGTCGGCAGTGGCAACAGGTTCAGCGGCAGGTGCGTTGCCATACTCGCGCTTCCATATGGATTCAAACCGTTCGTCGATGATTGCTTTCGCTATGGTCATGACGACTTCTGCCTTCTTGCGGTTGCCGTTGCTGGCATCTGCAACGGTGTGTGCAACTGCTATTGCCGCCATAAAAACTTGATCCGTACTGTCTCCCATTGTTTCCACGCTGAGCGAAGTTTCGCTCTTCATCTTCACGACCAGTTCTGCAATGTTCTTGCCCATAACACGACTTCCTTTCAGGACGGCTCATTTCCGCCCACGTCACCAGTACCAGTGGCTTCATACGAATATTCTTTCAGCTCAATGTCCTGCACGCTGTCTTCATCCAGCCACTTGTTGATGATGCCAAACAGGTATTGCTTGCGCATCTGAATAATGTTCTTGTTGGTGGTGCCCAGAGAAAACATCTTGATAGCAACGCTCGCTACAAGCTGGGTCAGTTCATCTCCCTGCCCGTTCATTTCCACATAGGCACTTTTCCTCTCCGGCGCATCATGGCCCGTGAAAAACGCCAGGATATGCGTTTTGCTCTTATCCATGTAGTCGTCCCCCTTACGAAGGCAGGCCGTCGTCTGCATCCTGTGGCCTGCTGCCGGTGCCCGCCCGGTCGTCCACAGCAGCGCCAGAGCAGGTATCGCAGTCACCAAAGCGTCCGGTGTCCGTGTTGTCTTTCAGCCTTGCCATCGCTTCCTCGATAGCGGTATCCTTTTCACAGTGCCACCGGACGCTCTGCCGCTCGCCGTATTCAATCTCGCTACTGCGGGCGTTCCATGCATCATCCAGCATACCGTCCAACCGGTTCTTCATGTCGTCCAGCATCTTAATCGCCTGTTCCTTTTTCGGGCTGGACTGCACGATTACGTCAGCCAGTGCCATAGCCGCGATCTGCGCGATATCTCCCGCGTGGCCGTCAACCTGAATTTCGACATCATCGCCATCCAGAGCGACAGCCAAATAGGCATCCCATCTTTTCTCCATCTTTTGTCCTTTCTATTGGTGTGAATCTTCGGTCTGGTGGAGCATTCCGGGATTGAACCGGTTCCGGGGCTACACCCCCGGACGCGCCTGCATACTCCATAAAACGGGCGGCTTGACAGGCTGCCGCCCACCCATGCGGGCCGCCCTATGTATTCTTTCAGTCCTCAGTAGGTAGGACCCCCGACTGTCGGAATGGCCGGGGCAGCCGTCTGCGTCCCCACGTTTCCGGCTGCATGGTGGGCGTGATCCGGTGCGCCCAGACCTTTGCGGCTAATCTCGTGGGTCTCTGCCGCCGATCAGCACGCCGCCCAGCAGTAGGATCAGCCACAACGCCACCACGCCCATGCCAAACTCCGTTATTACTTTGACCCAGTACAGCAGTGCCGTCAGGATGACGGCCAGAACCAGCGTTCCCGCCAGAACGGCCACCAGAATAATCAGGTTCATTTCGCTTTTCGCCCTTTCTTCTGCTTGTGCTGCTGCGTCTGCCGGGACTTCCGGCGGTCTTTGCACGGGCGGCAGTACAGCGTGGTCATCGTGTCGAACCGGCGGTACGCCCCGCCGTCATGCCTTTTCTTGCTGTTGTTCATGTTCCTTCCGCTTCCTGTTCCTCTCGATTAGATTATCCAGCTCTTCCCGGGCCTTCTGCTCTTTCAGCAGTTCGTCCAAGCGCCAGTACCCGTATGACTTTCCCGCCGCGTCCGCCTTGCGCACATCGGCGGTCAGTGGATCAGCGGGCGGGTTCTTATACTTCTTGCGTACCCGTTCCGCAAATCGTTCTGCACAAACGGGGCACCGCCGGGCGGTGACGTTATTTGAAAGGATCACCGCCCCGCAGTCAACGCAGGTCTTGATTATCACCGGTCCATTCCCCCTTGTGGTTCTGGATGTAGCGCCGGATATCCTCCGCAAACTTTTTGCGCTTCCTACGCTCTATCACTTCAAAGATGGTGTACATCACCGTACACACCACGACGACCGCCACCGCCGCCGCGCCCATCATCTGGCACGCTCCCGCTTCAGCTGCTTTTCCAGCTCTAAGCGTTCGCACTCCCAGCGATACCGCCGGACACGCTCTTCCAGCAGGTTCACCTTCTGTTCCAGCTTCGTGGTGTAGCTGATGCTGCACCAGCCCCATGTCAGCAGGGCGGCGATGGTGACGATCAGTGCGAACCATACAACCGGTTCCCGTGCGGCTGCCTTGGCGGCATCCACGCCGTAGAACCACATAATAAAGTTCCTCATGCCGGTTCACTCTCCTTCTTGTCTTCCGGTGCCTGTGCACCAGCCTTTGCCAGCTTCATGCCCTGAACCACGCCTGCGATATAGGTTGCTGCTTCCGGGTTCTCTGCCAGCAGTTCGGCCATTTCCTTACTCTGGCTCTTGTCTTTCTCGCTCATGCTCTCACGCTCCTTTGTTGTCTGCTCCTTCCCGTCGTGCTATAATATGGTGCCATTGGTGATAAGTAGCGCCGCCGGGAAGTCCGGGTCGTAGTTGAACTCGATCCGGGCTTTTGCTTTGTGGTCAATAAATCTCACGGCTGCCCCGATTTTTCCCAACTTCTGAAATGCTTCTTCCTTGCGCCACACGCCGATCCCTATACCGTTGCAATGGATTTTTTCCGGCTTGTAGCCGTAGTGTTTCAGCACTTCGTCCACGTCGAGTTCATCAAATGTTTTTTTGCGGATCACACTTCTTCACCCCCTTTTCTGTTGCTCTCGTGTTGCCCATCTCCTCCCGCCGTGGTACAATAGCCGCAGAAAGGAGGTGTAAAAATGAGCCTGTCGTTAACTAAAAAGGCTATCCTTGCCGGATACGCTCATTCCATTTCTCTTAAGGGATTTGAAACAAATCGCCTGTTTCTCGTCACCGCCGCTGGCATCATCAGCGGCATTCCCGTGTTTGATGAAAAAACAGACAATTTGAACATTACCGTTGCACAGGCGCTCAACTCTGCGGCTCTTGAAGCTGTCTCTAAGGCTGATAGCCCCGATGAAGAGCGTTCCACTGGAAGCGGCGAGTTCATTCTGTTAAGGGATGCTCGGTTTGAAGCCACAACTCCCGTTGTGAACTTCCCCATTCTGACCGTGTTCTACGATCAGATCATTGCCGTGAGCCTTGGTACTGACCCCACCAATCGTTAAGCTCTCGACCTTTTGCCGTCCTTGTACCGCTAATACAAGGGCGGCAATTTCTTTTGCGCTGCCAGTGATTACAATTTTCATCTTCTTCGCCCCCTTTCTGTTGCTTTTGTGTTGCCTATCGGAACTTTACAGTGTCATTATAGTCAATTTTCGGAACATTGTCAATGGTTTTCTGGGATTCTTTTGTTGATTTTCGGAACTTTATTTGCTATAATGGGATTGCAGAAAGGTGGTGAATAAAATAAATGACCATCGGCGAAAGAATTAAAGTCCTCCGTAAAGAGAAAAATCTTTCAATGGAGGATTTTGGCTCTGTAATCGGTATGGGTAAGTCTGCTGTCAGCCGTATCGAAAACGGGGTCAATGGAACAACAGATCAGACTATCCGCTCCATCTGCCGGGAGTTCGGTGTAAACGAGCAGTGGCTCCGCACTGGTGAGGGCGAAATGTTTGAGCAGACCCGGGCAAGCGTGCTGGACAGGCTGTCCACGGAATACGATCTGAGCAGGGAGCAGCGTTCCGTAATTGAAGCGTTCCTTGATCTGGACCCGCAGGAACGGGACGTGATTCTGAAGTATGTACATAACGTTTTTGACCGTTCTGCAGAATCCGCAGCCCAGAGCACAGCAATACCCGATAAGGAAGCCCAGCGCATTGCCGAGAGCGACGAGTTCAAAGCCCTTCGGGAAAAGAACGAGCCGCCGGAGAGCGAATCGTGTACTACCGCCGGTTAGTTCTTCAACGTGCCGCTTCTGAGTGGCTGAAGAATCGCCAGTAAATCCGCGCAAAAAGAAAAAGCCCACCGGGGGACAGGCCCGGTAGGCTTTTTCGTGTATGCAAATTATTCTATGGAGGTATTATCTTATGAGAAAAATTTCTGTCTTTGCTGTTTCCTGTGCCGCCGTTCTCCTTCTTTCCGCTTGTGGCAGTTCTTCCAGTTCCGTGCCTGCATCTAGCGGCGCTTCGTCTGCTGTGTCCAGTTCTTCGGAACCGGTTTCTTCCGTTTCCGTTTCATCTTCTGCATCGGTCGATGATGCGTTTTCCGATTTTGAAGCCGCGCTTTCCGAGAACGGTATTGCTTATACGGAAAAGGTTCGTATGGCTGCTGAACTTATCGGCGGCGTAGACGGTTACAAATACAAAACACCCGATTATAACATTGAGGTGTATACTTTCGATCCTTCGTCCGACGCTTATCTGACTACCGAAAAGGACGGCACCGTTATCATGGAAGGCTTTGGCTCATTCCCTGCTTATGCTCACAACGGCATGGTTCTTGTGCAGACCGACAATCTTCCCCAGGAAGTGATTGACCTGTTTGATGCCATGTAAAGCTCCGCATTGTCTTTCTGCAAAGGTGGTGTCCCTATGAAGAAACAACCAACCGGCGGCAAGCGGCTTGTTGCCTACTACCGCTACAGCGGCGGCAGCCATCAAACGGAGCAGTCCATTGAGGGCCAGCGCCGGGACTGCGAGACCTACGCCCGTATCCACGGCATGGTCATTCTGCATGAATATATTGACCGGCATATCTCCGGCAAGACGGACGACCGCCCGGAGTTTCAGCAGATGATCGCCGATGCCGGGAAAGGGATGTTCGACTATGTGATCTGCTGGAAAACAGACCGCATTGCCCGCTCCCGGTATGACAGCATCGTCTATAAAAAGAAGCTCCGCGACAACGGCGTGGAGCTACTCTATGCCGCAGAAGCCAACGTTGAAGGTTCCGGCGGTATCATCGTGGAGGGTTTGATGGAAGCCCTTGCCGAATACTATTCCGCCGAACTGGCCGAGAAGGTGCGGCGCGGTATGCGGGAAAGTGCCTTGAAGGGCAAGGCTATTGGCAGTTCCCGCCCCCTTGGCCTTACCGTGGACAAGGACAAGAAGTATATCATCGACCCTGCCGGGGCTGCCGCCGTGCGGTATATCTTTGAGCAGTACGCCGCCGGGGCTGCGTCCTCTGCTATCGTTGCGCACCTGAATGAACAGGGCTTGTGCACCAGCCGTGGCAACCCGTTCAATAAGTCCAGCGTGGTGCGCATCATCCAAAACGAGGTGTATCGGGGCGTGTATGTCAGCCCCAAGTTTGACGTGCGCATTGAGGGCGCAGTACCGGCCATTATTGACGACGATCTATGGGAGAGGGCACAGAAGATGTTTATCCGTAACCGCCAGAGCCGTTCCCCGCGCAATGACCGCGCGGACTATATCCTGTCCGGCAAGCTGTTTTGCGGCGAGTGCGGCACTGCCATGAAGGGCGTGTCCGGCCACAGCAGCAACGGCGAGGTGTACTTCTACTACAACTGTCCGTGCAAGGACTGCCACCGTCGGAACATCCCGAAGGACGAGCTGGAAGGTCTGGTGATCCGCACCGTCTGTAACGACGTGTTGCAGCCGGACGTGATGAATCGCATTGCAGACAGTGTGATCGAAGCCCAGACCGCCGAACTGAACCAGCCCAACCCGGAGAAGGAAGCATTGCAGCACGAGCTTGCCGACGTGCAGCGCAAGGCAAAGAACCTGCTGTCTGCATTGGAGAACGGCACCGCCGGGGCTATGCTGACCAATCGCCTTGCCGAACTGGAACAGCAGGCAGACACGTTGTCCTATCAGCTGTCGTCGCTGGAATCTGAGCCGAAGTTCCCGGTCTTCTCCAAGGAAGAAGTTCTGTACCTGTTGGAACAGTTTCTCATTGCCCCCAGCGAGAAAACCAAAGCATACCGCCGCCGCCTGATCGATACCTTTGTTAGCAAGATCGAGGTAAGCAATACGGAACTGACCATCTATTTCAACATTGCCGAGGAAGATTGTGGAAAAATGAAAAAAGCTCCCCAGTCGAACCAGCCCGAAGGCTGTTCGACTGAGAAGCAAATGGTCCGAGTGGCGAGAATCGAACTCACGGCCTCTTGAACCCCATTCAAGCGCGCTACCAAAACTGCGCTACACCCGGATATCTGTTTGCGTTTGCCGCTCGCAGCTTGATTAGTATACCCGACTTTGTCCGTTTTGTCAAGCGCTTTTTCCAAATTTCTGATGCAGTTTTTACATTTTACTGTCCCGGCTTTTGCCCGCCAAAAGGATGCGCGAAAGAGCGTTATTTTCAAAAATCGCGATACACATCTTCCTCATCGTCCTCATGGATGGGGGTGGTGTCGTCCGGCGGTGCGCCAAACTCCACCGTGGCAAAGGCCAGCGCGAATACGCTGTCTGCCCCGGCGTGAAGCAGTGCCTGCGCGCAGGCGGCAGCTGTTGTGCCGGTGGTGATGACGTCATCCACCAACAGGATGCGCTTGCCCTCCAGCTGCTGCGGCTGTGCCGCCCGGAAAGCACCTGCCACGTTGGCTATGCGCTGTTCCAGCGGCAGACCGGCCTGATGCCGTTTGGCGCGGGTGCGCTCCAGTGCCTGCGGTGCCAACGGCACCTCCATAGCCTTGGCCAGCGGCAGCGCCATCAGTTCCGGCACATTGTAGCCGCGCCTTTTACCGGAGGCCGGCACCGGTACGATCAGGTCGTACCCGATGGCCGCCCACGGCACCGGCTGCGGGAGCAGCTCGCCGTACTGCACGGTCAGTTCACCGCCAAAGGCCAGCTGTACCAGACGGTTGCCCATCTCCACAGCCCGCCACGGCTTGCCCTGATACTTCGCGTTCAGGATGCCGCGCCGCACACAGCCGTTGTAACGGTAGGGCGCAGCCGCACCGGCCAGATTGCTGATATAGTGCTGCGCCGGGTCCAGCCGGATGCCGGGCTTGCGGCGCAACACTTCCAGCTGCTCTGCGCAGTCCGGGCAATCCCGTATATCTCCCAGCACCCGGCCGCAGAAAGGGCACTCGCGCGGGTAGAGCAGCTGCCGTACCGCCCGCAGCGCCCTGCGCCGGGGGTCATAGTAGTCCATCAGTCCTTTTTGACCGCCACGATCACCCGCACGCGCTTGCCTGCCGCGCAGCCAAAGTTATCGTACCAGCCGGTCAGGTAGTAGCCCTCAGAGTTCACCTCAGAGAGCTTGGTGGCGTAATACTGCCCCTTGTACCACAGGTACACCTGCATATCGTCAGCCGTCTCGTAGCGGGTGCCGTTGCTCATCACCGAGGCTGCACCCACCTGATCGATCTTCATGGGCATCAGCTGGATCATGGCCTTTACCGTGCCGTTCACGTTTTGCCGCACTGCCAGACCGCCCGCCAGCACCGGATACTTGATGGAGGTGGAAAAGCTGGCCTGACTGCCGTTGACGTAGCAGATGTAGGTAGCGCCGCCGCCCACAAAGTTGAGGATGGTGCTCATAGGCTGGCCGGTAATGTTGGCCAGCTGCTTGAGACCGATGCTCAGCAACGAGCCGGAACTGCTGGTGATGCGATTCCAGACCGTGCTCAGCAGCGAGCCGTCAATGACGCCCCACAGGATCTCGCTGGTGGTGGGCACCAGCACACTGCGCAGATCATCCACCACCGTGGTGGTGTTGGTGGTGCCGCCGGTAGAGCCGGACCCGGAAGAGCTGTCCCCGGTGGAACCGCTGCCGGAGTCGGAAGAACCGTTCCCGGAAGAGCTATCCCCCGAGCCGGAGGAGCCGCTGCCGGTCAGGGTGCCCAGAATGGAACTGGCGTTGAAGGCCAGATTCTTCACATCGTCCAGCACGCCGTATTTCCACAGATCACCGGTGACATCGTTCAGGATCAGGCGGTCGATCTGTCCCTGCTCATTCAGCGTATAGTAACGCACGGCCAGTGCGTTCAGCTTTGTCCCCGCTATTCGGCTGGGACGAACCGTCCCAGCCAACCCCTCCGATGTCGTTTCCAAGATTTGTACGTCATCGGCCAGAGCATAGTCCCCCAGCGCGGTGGCGGTGTCGTTGATGGTGCCGCTGACCGATTTGGACTCGATGGCAGTCACCTGCTCCCCTTCGGGGGTCACGTTGATCTCCACCAGCCAGCCGGTGGGGTAGTTCAGGCTTTTGTCGATATTCACAGTGCGGGTAATGCCGTCGGTGCACATCACCGAGATCTTTTGCAGCACGTCTGCGCCGTTATCCTCTACAAGGCTGCGGGTAGCGGTCTGCACCACGCCGTAGAACACGCTGTCGGCTTCCTCGCCGGTGATCACATCGGCTACCTCGTTGTCCATGCCCAGCAGCAGGGTGACCACTTCGCCCACGCCGCCGCCGTTCAGGGAGGAGATCTTGGACGCCACGGCAGAGCTGCCCAGCGTGTAATTGCTGCCCGCCACGGTCAGCGCGGTAGGCGCGCTGGCGCTGGGCGATACTGCCGTGATGCGGCCTGCGGCGCGGCGGGTGTAGATCCACACCGTCTGCAGGCTCTCGCTGTAATAGTACACGTCGTACTTGTTCAGCTCTGCCGAAGCAGAGGCCTTATCGTTGCGGTAGACGCTCACCGGCGTAAAGGGCAGCTGGGTGCCCTCTTCTGCTACAAAGGGACCCTTGCGGCTCTTGAGCAGCACCGAAGAGGTATCCACCTGACCGTTGGACACCGTAAAGCCCAGCGAGCTGCCGTAAGCGCTGCCGCTGGCGGTGTTGGCGCGCAGGGCGTTGTACAGCAGCAGGGTGCTCTGCTCGTAGGTCATGGCCTGTCCCTGCGTGCAGGTCAGCTGATCCCGCAGACCGATCTGCTGCGCCTTGTTCAGCTGTGCCTGCGGGAAGGAGCCGGTCATGTCGGTGGTCTTATAGCTCAGCAGCTTCAGCACCGCCGCACAGGCTTCCTCCAGCGTGACGGTGTTGTCCGGGCGGAAGGAGCCGTCGGTGTAACCGTTCATCCAGCCCTGCTGCACCGCAATGCGGATGTAGGGTGCCCACTGGGAGCTGCCGGGCACATCCCGGTACAAAGTGCCCACCGTGCCCTGTGCGCCTACGCTCTCCCGGTAGGTGGAAAAGGACACCAGCATTTTGGCAAAAGCGCCGCGGGTAATGTTGGCGCTAAGCTCCTGACCGGTGGGCACAGCGCCCAGAGTAATAGCCGTCTGCAGGGCCGTGTTGTTGATGCTGGCCGCCGAGACCGGCAGCACCAGCACCGACACCGCAATGCTGACCGCCAGCAGAAATGCGAGAATCCGTTTTTTCATTGGTCGTACCTCTTGTTCTTTGTTTATCACGCCGCCGCGATCAATCGTAGCGCAATGCTTCAATGGGGTTCAGCCGGGCTGCGCGCCGCGCCGGCAGATAGCCGAACAGCACGCCGATGCCCACCGAGATGCCAAAGGCCACCACAATGGAGTTGAAGGAGGGGCTTACCGTAACAGTGGTATCGGTCATGAACATGGGCAGCACCTTGTTTGCCGCCATGGACACCGCATAGCCCAGCGCAATGCCTAAAACGCCGCCCAGCGCCGAGGTAGTGGCTGCTTCCACCACAAACTGCGCCAGAATGGTGCGCTCCTTTGCGCCCAGCGCCTTGCGGATGCCGATCTCGCGGGTGCGCTCGGTCACAGACACCAGCATGATGTTCATAATGCCGATGCCGCCCACCAGCAGCGAGATGCTGGCAATGCCGGTAAGTATCACGATGACCATGTTGATCATCTTGTTCATTTCCTCCAGCCACTCGCTGGCGCTGTACACATAGTAGCCGTTTTCGGTCTTGAGGATCGACATCAATTCCTCTTCCATCGTGCTCTTGGCCTCGTTGGCAAGGCTTTCGTCGGCCATCATGGCGGTGTAGCAGTCCACCATGCTTTGGCTGGAAAGCCGCATCACGGTGGTGTAGGGCAGGTAAACGCAATCGTCATCGCTGCCCTGCTGCATAGTGGGGTCGCTGACTTTGGCAGACAGCACACCTACGACGCGGAACTTGTTGGCACCGATCTTGAGCGTCTGCCCCACACCGTTGCCGCCAAAGGCTACGCGGTTGAGGTAATCGCCGATGACGCAGACCTGCTTGTTGTCCTGCATATCCATGTATTGCAGGCCGCGCCCCTGAACGATCTGGTAATTCTTCATTTCGGTAAAGTTTTCGTCCACACCGCTCATGTTGGACCAGCGGTAGCTGGTGGTACCGATCTTCAGCGTACCGCTGGCTTTGCCGCTGAAGTTGACCTGCGGCGACACCGCCTTGATCAGGTCGGAATGCCGCTGGCAGATATCATACATCTCCTCCACCGACACGGAGCGGGAGCCGTAGCCCCACACCTGAATGCTGAGGGTGTTGGTGCCCAGTGCGGAAAAGCTGTCCCGCATGCTCTTGGTCATGCCGTTGCCCAGACCCACGATGACGATGACCGCCATCACGCCGATGATGATGCCCAGCATGGTCAGAAAGGTGCGCAGCTTGTTGCTCCACACGTTCTGGATGGCCTGCCGGAAGGTTTCAAAGATCATGCCTGTTCCTCCTTTTCCGGCGTTTCGGGCAGCAGGGTGGGCTGCACCATGGCCTCCGGTGCGTGGGAGTCGCCGTCATACACCACCTGACCGTCCTCCAGCCGGATGATGCGGTCGGCCTGCACGGCAATGGAATTGTCGTGGGTGATCAGCACTACGGTGTGTCCCTGCTTGTGCAGCTGCTGCAAAAGCCCCAGCACCTCGCGGCCGGTATGGGAGTCCAGCGCGCCGGTGGGCTCGTCCGCCAGAATGACCGGCGGGTTGCGCACCAGTGCCCGCGCAATGGACACGCGCTGCTGCTGGCCGCCGGAAAGCTGGTTGGGGCGGTTTTTCAGCTTGTCGCCAAGCCCCACCTGCTCCAGCACCTCCCGGGCGCGGATGTGGCGCTCGGCGCGGGAGATGCCCGCATACACCAGCGGCACCTCCACGTTTTCCATCAGGTTCAGCCTGGGCAGCAAATTGTATTGCTGGAAGATAAAGCCCAGCATCTCGTTGCGGACAGCGGCCAGCTCGTTGCGGTTCATCTTGCCCACATCCCGGCCATTGAGCCGGTAGGTGCCGTAGGTAGGCACATCCAGACAGCCGATGATGTTCATGCAGGTGGATTTGCCCGAACCGGACTGACCCACGATGGCCACGAACTCGCCTTTTTCGATTTTCATGGTGATGTGGTCGGCAGCCTTTACCGTGGTATCGCCCATCTGGTAATATTTGCAGACTTCATCAAACTCGATCAGAGCGCTCATTCATCCCTCCTGCGTCAATCCACCACGACTGCGCCGGCCTCGGCGGGGTCGATGCCCTCTGCGGGCTCTTCAGCGTCCGCTGCGGGGGCTTCACCGTTTTCCGTCTCCTCCGGCAGCGTCTCCTCGCCGCCCTCGGCAAGGTCTGCATTGTTTCCGGCGCCGCCGATCACTTCGCCGTCCATATCGTCATAGCCGCCGTCGTCATAGTAGCTGTCGCTGCTCACGGAGCTGGGGTCGTAGGCGATGGTATCACTCTCGGACAGGCCGCTGGTCACCTGCGTATAGTTGTCGTCGCTGACACCGGTCTTGACCTTGACATACACATAGCCCTCCGGTGCGCTCATGGAATCATCGGCGTTCACGGCGCTGGGAGAATCCTGCCGCACCAGCACATAACCGCCCCGCACAATGGCGGCATTGGGCACGGTGAGCGCATTTTTCGCCTGCGCCACCACGATCTCGGCGTTGGCATTCATGCCCGGGCGCAGACCATCGGTCTCGTCAATGCGCACGGTCACCGGGTAGGTGGTGGTACCGCCGCTGGTATCACCCTTCATGGACACACGGGTGACCAAGCCCTCGTAGGTCTTATCCTTCACGGCATCTGCGGTCACCTGTACGGACTGCCCCACCTTCAGGCTGCTGACCTGCAGCTCGTCCACGTTGATGGTCATTTCCAGATAACTCAGGTCGTAGATGGTGCACAGGTCGCTGCCGGTGCTCAGGGCATCGCCCACCTTGGCATTTTTCTCGATGATGGTGCCGCTGATGGGCGAGGTGATGGTGTAGTTATCCATAGCGTCCTGCATATTTTGCATGGACAGTTCCGCGCCGCGCAGGGTCTCGGAGGCAGACTGGATGGACTCTGTCAGTTCCTCACCGCTGAGGGTCAGGATGATATCGTCCTTGTTCACGCTGCCGCCCTCCCGCACATTGATGGCGGTGACGGTACCGGAAGCCAGCGCAGTCAGGGTACGCTCGGCCTGATACTGGAAGTTGGCTGCTGCAATGGAGCTCACCCCGTTGATAGTAGCCGTTGCAGCCTGTGCCGTGGTCAGACCACCCGCATTGGACACCGAGAGGGTCACAGTGCGGGTGAGCAGGTTGCCCGTGCTCAGGGCATCGGTGCCGGTCACAGCGGTAATAGTGCCGGGCAGCACCTCAAAAGTACCGTCCAGCGTCACCTGGGCGGTCTGCCCCGCCGAGAAGTTAGCAGCATCCGCAGCCGGGAACTCCAGCACCAGATTCATCTTGGAGCTGTCCCGCACCACGGCCACCTCCTGACCGCTCTTTACCTCATCGCCCTTGTTCACCTTCAGGCTGCTGACGACGCCCGCCACCTCGGCACGCACATACTGATGGTCGGCGGTCTTGTCGTAGCTGCGCTGCGCCTGCTGCAGGGTGATGGCTGCCTGCTCCACCTTGGTGGTTGCATCGGAGGAATCCACCGTGTAGAGCACAGTGCCCTCCTCCACGATATCGCCCTCCTCAAAGCCGCCGGTCAGCACCTTGCCGGGCACCAGCGATTTGACGCTGTAAGTATTGGCAGGCTTCAGCGTACCAGTGCCGCTGAGCGTGTTGGAGACATCCCGGGTCTCCGGCACTGCTTCTGTATAGGAAGTATCCACGTTGGCGGGCTTTGCACCCTTGGGCTTCAGCAGCCACCAGCCGCCTGCCAGCACCACGATGGCCACCGGCACCAGCCACTTCCAGTTCTTTTGGGCAAAGGCTGCTGCACCGCCTTTTTTGGGTGCAGCCGCTGCGTCCTGCTGCGGGTCGGCGGGCTGTTTAGACTTGTTCCAGATCATTCTTGCCGTTCCTCCTAGGTTCTTTTATGACAAGGTGCTTTTTGCAAAAGCACCCGTCAGAAACTCTTATTTGTAGTGTATCGCATTTTGCCCCGATAAACAAGCGTCCAATTTTCGTTTCACGGCATTTCCACAAAGTTTCAGACTTTTTTAACAAAGAATGGCCTTCTTTGTGCGCCGCTGAGCAGCTGCATATCCTTTATAATACGATTCAATCCGCCTCTTCTCTGCTCTCCTTCCTGTGAAAAAAGAGATTCTCTGCAACTATCGGCTCACGCTAAAAAGCTCCCCCTTCGGGGGAGCTGGCATCGCACAGCGATGCCTGAGAGGGTTCTTTTGCCGTTTTTTCCTCAAAAAGAAAATCAGCCGGACCCGAAGGCCCGGCTGATTTATTCTTTTTTACCCTGCGTCTGTGATGGGCTCTACCACCACATACACCCCTGCGGGCACACAGGCGGCCCATGCGCCGTCCTTGTCCAGCCAGCCGAATTGCTCACAGACATGGTCCGGGCACTGACTGTCCAAAAACGCGATGGCACCATCCTTCACCTGCAGATGCACGATGTAGTCCCCTACCTCGTACAGGTAATCGTGATCCTGCGCAAGGGGCAGGGTCTCGGTAACGCCGTCACCGAAATCCACAACGGCCTGTAAGCCGCTGCCCTTGGCGGGGTGCTGCGCCCGCACCGCAAGAAAAATACCTGCGGCCAGTGCCAGCACCACCAGTGCAAAGATCACATTTTTCTTCCACGCGCTGCCCTTGGGGGCGGCGGTGTCAGAGTTTTTTGGCTTTATGCTCATGCAGCGTACTTGCTGGCAGCTGCACCGGCAATGCGGCCAAAGACGGTAAAGTCGGCCACAGCGTTGCCGCCCAGACGGTTTGCACCGTGCACGCCGCCGGTCACCTCACCTGCTGCGAACAGGCCGGGGATCACAGAGCCGTCAGCCTTCAGCACCTCGGTGTTGGTGTTGATCTTCAGGCCGCCCATGGTGTGGTGCACACCTGCGGTGACCTTGATAGCATAGTAGGGAGCGGTATCCAGAGCCTTTGCAAAGCTGGTACGGCCAAAGTCGGGGTCGTTCTTGGCGGCAACGTAGCCGTTCCAGGTCTTCATGGTCTCGGCAAAAGCAGCCTCGTCCACGCCCATAGCCTTTGCCAGTTCCTCGTAGGTCTGGCCGGTCACGGTGTAGCCCTTCTTGATGTAGCCCTGAATGACGCTGGAGGCATCGACCATAGCCTGATCCACCACCAGCCAGCTGTAGCTGCCGGTCTGAGCGATCTCGGCAGCGGAAACCACGTCACGGGTGCCCACTTCATCGATGAAGCGCTTGCCCTCGGCGTTGATCAGCACAGCGCCGTCGCCGCGCAGACCCTCGGTGATCAGGGCAGCGGTGTTAGCCTCCACGGTGGGGTGGATCTGGATCTGATCCATGTCCACAGTGTCAGCGCCCACAGCGGTAGCCATCTCAATGCCCTGACCCTGTGCGCCTGCGGCGTTGGTGGTCATAAAGCCCTTCAGCTCGGGCTTGTACTCGGTGACCATGTCCAGATTTGCGCCGAAGCCGCCGGTGGTCAGCACCACAGCCTTGGCATTCACGGTGATGGTCTCGCCGGTGGAACCGGTAGCCTTCACGCCCACAACAGCGCCGTTTGCATCGGTCAGCAGCTCGGTAGCGGTGGTGTTCAGCAGGGTCTGCACGCCGGCCTTGTCGCAGTTCTCCTGCAGCAGGGGGATCATGTAGGAACCCACAGAAACGGTCTTGCCCTCAGCATTCACGGGGCGATGGATACGCTTGACGGATGCGCCGCCGAAGCTGGAAACGCTGTGCAGAGTGATGCCGTGCTCGTCCAGCCAGTCGATGGCGTCAGCGCTGTTGGAGCACAGAGTCTCCACCAGTGCGGGGTCGTTGATGCCCTTGCCGCCGATCATGGTGTCCAGCTCCATCAGCTCCACAGAGTCGAAGTAGCCCTTGGGGTCTGCCTGATAAGCTGCCCACTGCTCAGAGACGGTCTTTGCCAGAGCGGTGATGGTAGCGTTGTCGGCGTACTTTTCAGCAGCGGTCTTCAGGGTCTTTTCCACGCCTGCGGACTCGCCGAACTCGTTCTCATCCTGATACACGGTCTTGCCGGCGTTCATGCCGCCGGTAGCGCGCACGGAGTTGCCGCCCACCATGGGCTGGCTCTCCAGAATGACCACGCTCTTGCCCTCGGCAGCAGCCGTGATGGCAGCAGTCATGCCTGCACCGCCTGCACCCACGATGGCAATGTCTGCATCAATGGTGGAGTCCTCGGCCTTGGTCATATCGGCCTTGACCTCGGTCTTGTAGTCATCAGCGTTCAGGCCGGCTGCGACCAGAGCGGCAGCAGCAGCCTCCTTGATGGCATCGGAGGTGATGGTTGCAGTAGCCACGCCGTCCACGGCAATGCTGCCGCTCTCGGCAATCGCGCCGGGCAGCTGCTCCAGAGCCATGGTGCCGATACCGGGGGTCTCGTCCTTGCCCTCGGCAGTACAGCCGGTGATCTTGCCGTCGGTCAAAGTCAGCGTGACGGTAACATCGCCGCCCATACCCTTGGCTGTACCGGTGAACTCGCCGGACACGCCTGCGGTGGAGGAGGCAGACTTGCTGCCGCAGCCGTAGCCCAGCAGGCTGACGCTTACAACAGCCGCCATGGCCAGCGCAGCCACGCTCTTGCGGATCTGATTCTTTTTCATTGTTTCATCCTTCTTGTTTTGGGTTGCTTGTGTTCGGATATCTATCAGCAAAAAAGGGGAAGCTGCTCATTCGGAAAGCAGCTCCCCCTCGCTGAAACTTAGGAAAGACTTAGGCGTTGGCCTGAGCTGCAGCAACAGCGCAGGCAACGGTAGCGCCGACCATGGGGTTGTTGCCCATGCCGATCAGACCCATCATCTCAACGTGTGCGGGCACAGAAGAGGAGCCTGCGAACTGAGCATCGCCGTGCACGCGGCCCAGAGAGTCGGTCAGGCCGTAGCTTGCGGGGCCTGCAGCCACGTTATCGGGGTGCAGGGTACGGCCGGTGCCGCCGCCGGAAGCAACGGAGAAGTACTTCTTGCCGTTCTCGATAGCCCACTTCTTGTAGGTGCCGGCAACCAGATGCTGGAAGCGGACGGGGTTGGTGGAGTTACCGGTGATGGAGCACTGCACGTCCTCCTTCTTCATGATGGCAACGCCTTCCATAACGTCGTTAGCGCCGTAGCACTTAACGGCTGCACGCTCACCCTCGGAGAAGGGGATCTCCTTGACCACAGTCAGGGTCTGGGTGGGGATATCGTACTCGGTCTGCACATAGGTGAAGCCGTTGATACGGGAAATGATGTAAGCTGCGTCCTTGCCCAGGCCGTTCAGGATGACGCGCAGGGGGGTCTTGCGGACCTTGTTTGCGGTGCGTGCGATGCCGATAGCACCCTCAGCAGCAGCAAAGGACTCGTGGCCTGCCAGGAAAGCGAAGCAGGTGGTGTCCTCGCTCAGCAGACGAGCGCCCAGGTTGCCGTGGCCCAGACCGACCTGACGCTGTTCAGCGACAGAACCGGGGATGGTGAAAGCTTCCAGACCTTCGCCGATGGCGGCTGCGCACTCGGCAGCATCGGTCAGGCCGCGCTTGACGGCGATCGCGGTACCCAGGGTGTAAGCCCAGACAGCGTTATCAAAGCAGATGGGCTGCACGCCGCGCACGATCTTGTCGCAGTCGATGCCCTTAGCGAGGAGCATCTCGTTGCAAGCGTCCAGAGACTCCAGGCCGTTAGCCTTCAGGCATGCCTCGATTTTCGGCATGCGGCGATCCATAGATTCAAAAGTTGCCATGAGTTGTTCCTCCTCTCTTATTCCTCACGCGGGTCAATGTACTTGACAGCGCCCTGCTCCTTGCTGAAGCGGCCGTAAGTACCCACGTTCTTCTCGTAAGCCTCGTTGGGGGTCTTGCCGTGACGGATATCCTCCATCATCTTGCCCAGCTTGACGAACTGATAGCCGATGACCTCATCGTTAGCGTCCACTGCCAGCTTGTTGATGTAGCCCTCGGTCAGCTCCAGATAGCGCACGCCCTTCTCCTTGGTGGAGAAGATGGTGCCGGTCATGGAGCGCAGACCCTTGCCCAGGTCGTCCAGACCTGCGCCGATGGGCAGACCGTCCTCAGAGAAAGCGGTCTGGCTGCGGCCGTAGACGATTTGCAGGAACAGCTCACGCATAGCCACGTTGATGGCGTCGCACACCAGGTCGGTGTTCAGAGCTTCCAGAATGGTCTTGCCGGGCAGGATCTCGCCTGCCATAGCAGCAGAGTGGGTCATGCCGGAGCAGCCGATGGTCTCCACCAGAGCCTCTTCGATGACGCCGTTCTTGATGTTCAGGGACAGCTTGCAGGTGCCCTGCTGAGGTGCACACCAGCCCACACCATGGGTGTAGCCGCTGATGTCCTTGATCTCATAGGCCTTGACCCATGCGCCCTCTTCGGGGATGGGAGCCGGACCATGCTTAGGACCTTTGGTGATCGGGCACATATTCTGTACTTGCTGCGAATAGGTCATAATCATACTCTCCTTTTGACAAATGTCGCTT
>ERZ1026960.68-NODE-68-length-62466-cov-23.703225_pt1 | contig 62466 bp, 58 predicted proteins | sample MGYA00519458_ERZ1026960 | MGnify/ENA primary metagenome ERZ1026960 (study PRJEB26926, sample SAMN06164516) | human gut metagenome | biome: ENVO:00009003; feature: ENVO:2100002; material: ENVO:00002003 | host: Homo sapiens | place: USA | collected 2012 ...
ATGAGCGCTAGTCTCGTGGGCTCGGAGATGTGTATAAGAGACAGGTATAATATTGCATATTTTTTTGATTACACATTCAGATTGGAGGAAAAGATGGCTGTTAAATATGTATTTGTAACAGGTGGTGTTGTTTCCGGTTTAGGAAAAGGTATCACTGCCGCATCTTTAGGCAGACTGCTTAAAGCCCGTGGTTTTTCTGTAACCATGCAGAAGTTTGACCCTTATATTAATATTGATCCAGGTACTATGAACCCTATCCAGCACGGAGAAGTTTTCGTAACTGACGATGGTGCTGAGACAGACCTTGACCTTGGTCACTATGAAAGATTTATTGATGAGAGCCTTAATAAGAATTCTAATGTAACTACCGGTAAAGTATACTGGTCTGTATTACAGAAGGAACGCCGTGGAGATTTCGGTGGAGGCACAGTCCAGGTAATCCCTCATATTACTAATGAAATAAAGAGCCGTTTTTTCAGAGATTATTCAACTGATGAAACTAAGATTGCAATTATAGAAGTTGGTGGTACTGTTGGAGATATCGAGAGTCAGCCTTTCCTTGAGGCAATCAGACAGTTCCAGCATGAAGTCGGACATGAGAACGCAATTCTTATTCACGTAACACTTATTCCTTATCTTAAAGCATCTGGTGAGATGAAGACTAAGCCAACTCAGGCAAGTGTTAAGGAACTTCAGGGAATGGGAATCCGTCCGGATATTCTTGTGTGCCGTACCGAACATCCACTTGAGGCTGGTATCAAGGATAAGATAGCACTTTTCTGTAATGTACCTAAGTCTCATGTACTTCAGAACTTAGATGTTGAGATTCTTTATGATGCACCTCTTGCGATGGAAGAAGAACATCTTGCACAGGTAGCATGTGAATGTTTACACCTTGACTGTCCAGAACCAGACCTTGATGAATGGAGAGCGATGTGCAAGGCCTGGAAGAATCCTACTAAGAAGGTAACTGTTGCATTAGTCGGTAAATATATCCAGCTTCATGATGCTTATATCAGTGTTGTAGAAGCATTAAAGCATGGTGGTGTATATAATTCATGTGATGTAACTATCAAATGGATTGATTCAGAAACTGTAACTCCTGAAACTGCTGATGAGCTTCTCTCTGACGTATCTGGCATATTAGTTCCAGGTGGATTCGGTGACAGAGGTACAGAAGGAAAGATTGAAGCTATCCGTTATGCCAGAGAACATAATATTCCATTCTTAGGATTGTGTCTGGGAATGCAGCTTTCAATTGTTGAATTTGCAAGAAATGTTATAGGATATGACGACGCACACAGTGTTGAACTTAATCCTAACACAACTCACCCTGTTATACATCTTATGCCAGACCAGGAAGGCATTGATGATATCGGCGGTACATTAAGACTTGGTTCTTATCCTTGTGTACTTGATAAAACAAGCAAGGCTTATGAACTCTATGGCGAAGAGCTTATACATGAACGTCACAGACACAGATATGAAGTTAATAATGATTACAGAAAAGTTCTTACTGAGAATGGTATGATGCTTTCAGGAATATCTCCTGACGGAAGAATTGTTGAGATGATAGAATTAAAGAATCACCCATGGTTTATTGCCACACAGGCTCATCCAGAGTTAAAGTCAAGACCTAATCGTCCACATCCATTATTCAGAGGCTTCATAACAGCAGCACTTGAATATCAGAATAAAAACCATTAATTATATTATATATGCATAACAAAAAACATCACCTGACGAATCCGACTTTCGTATCAGGTGATGTTTTTTATTGCTTTTGCTTATAAAATTATTATTTATTAAGACCATTAAGAATCTTCTTAATTCTCTTAACTTCATCGTCTTCTAACTTCTGTGATTCACAAATAGAAGCAACCATATCAACAGCCTTTCCGTTGAACCAGAAATCAGCTTCTTCCTTTAAAAGCTGTCTTCTATATTCTTCTTCTGAACGAAGTGGATGAATGAAAGCTGCCTTTCCTTTACGGTATGTATCAACAAATCTCTTGTCCTTCAACTTACCTACGAAAGTAACAACTGTTGTTCTTGCGTAATCCTTACCATAATCGTCTCTTAACTGATCAATAAGTTCCTGTACAGGAATATCCTGTGGTGCTTCCCATATAAGCTTCATAATTAATGCTTCACATGGACTTAATTCATTAAAATGATTTCTGCTCATAAACCCTCCTTAGGCTCTTCCATAGATATACATATTCTATATTATACTGCCATTATTAATATTTTTCAACTGTATAATGAATAGTCGGATATGGATTTCACAATTGTATTACCGATAAACTGAATCCATCAACTTCCTTTTCTACAATAGTGAAATTCTGGGGAAGTCCGCACATATATGCTTTCATTTTCCCTTTCTCTAATCTATAAACTATTTTGTCCAAAATGTCAAGCACACCTTGACCTGTAGCCTTGCCATAAGCCTCTTTTAATGTCCATATTCTGAAGAATCTTTGATCACTATCGCACTCTTTAATCCATTCTGCTTCAGATATGTCAAAGAAGCGTTTTGCCAGATTCTGTCTACCTTTGCGGGCTTTTTCAATATCAATTCCTACCGGTCTGTCGCCTATCACGCATGCTACATAATTAGACGAATGTGAGATATTGAAAAAAATTTCACGATTTGACAAAAAATAAGGTTTTCCTTGCGAATTATATGCTATTTCATAATCAAAGTACTGATTATTCGCTTCAATCACAGAAATAATATCCACCTTCTCATATAGATTTTCATCTGTTTTATAATCTCTTTCTCCTGTTTTTATAGACCATTTTCCTACCGCATAATTAAGAAGTAGGCCTGCCGTCACGGTTTGCAGCTTATTTTCATACATTTTCATCTTATCAGCCTTAGTTTTCCTGTATTCCGGAATAAGCGAATAGGCCTTTTCATATAACTTTTCATCAGTTAATGCATCTGTCGTTGTCACAAATATCATCATAATCATTCACCATCTATACACTTATTGTCTGTGCATCTGCCATATAACGCTTTGAGAACACGAATACTATATCACCTGATTTAATCAATGTCTCACCATTTCTTAATACTGCTGCAAGAATAAGTCCTCTTGGAAGACTAAGCTCGCATACCTTCTTTTCATTCCAGTTGTGGTCCTTAGTTATAATAAGCTTAATAAACTTAAGTTCCTTCTCCATAAGGTAATCTGTAGACTTCTTAATAAGGCTGTACTGCTCAACGAAACCTGCAGATAAGATACCTGTTGGAATAGCGACCATTCCGACGCCAAGAAATGTAATGATAATACTGAACATTTTTCCAAGCACTGTCACAGGATAGATATCGCCGTAACCTACTGTAAGAAGTGTTGATACCGACCACCATATTCCTGAAAATGCATTCTTAAACACTTCCGGCTGTGCCTCATGCTCCAGACTGTACATGCACAGTGATGATGCTATGATAAGCATCACAATGATGAATACAGAGGATAATATCTGGTCCCTTTTTCGCCTTATTACCTCTGTTATAACATTTAACGCATCATAATATGAATTGACACGGAATATCCTTAGGATTCTTATAACCCTGAACATACGGAAAGCAACTGCTCCTGCCGGAAAAAATACAGGCAGATAATTGGGCAGGAACGATAAAAGGTCAACAATACCGCTTCCTGAGAAGATGTATTTTATTCTCGCAATACCTGTACATTTATTAGGATACAGATATTCTGCCGTCCATACACGCAGTATGTATTCAATTGTAAAGCCGATAACTGTAATCCACTCTATAACATCTAACACAGGCTGGTACGGAATTGACTGTTCAAATGTATCAAATATCGCAATGAACAGGTTGATTATAATTGCAGCAGTTATCGCAATATCAAATGTACGGCTTGCAACATCACCCACATATCCAATCTGGATAATGTCAAATATACGTTTTTTCTTATTATTCACCGTATCCCATCCTCCTACTTAAGCATATACCACGGAAGCAGCAATGCTCTTATATATTTTGCAAATGGCACATATGCCGTTATGTTAATGAATACCGGACATAATATAAGACACGCTATAAGAAGCACCGGTATTATTGAAATCATTGCATTGGCTCTCCTTACAGGTATTGCCACAAGCCATGCAAATAAAGTAACCGCTATTACATACACAACCATATGAAGTATATCTGCTGCCCCCTTAAGTTGTCCTGCCACCGCAAGTGTTAACATTGCTGATACTGCAAAAAGTACACATGATATGAATGCATACAACGGCTTTCCTGCCACACGGTACATACGAGGCAGTGTTATAAATGTTCCGGAATTCTTATCAAGATAATATTCCACGATTCCAAAAAGTCCGCCTATATATACAAGAATTATAAGTAATGCCCTTAACGGAAACTCTCCTGTCTTATCTTCAAGCTGTGTCCCATTATCCTGTACACCATCCAGCACCTTAAAATCAATTCTGAATGTGTCATCTCCGGATATGTATTCCTCGTACCCTTTTCTTATCTCTTCCTCTGCCTTTTCTGAATGCTTTTTAAATATGTCTACAGAATTAACATAATTAACTGCAACCTCAGGCGAATATGCCTTAAACATAGCAGAAAAGAATATCTCATCTGTCATTGAGCTGACAAAATCTGACCTGCATATAATAAGCTCTATAATGTCTCTGTAGCTGCCACTGTCAAGCTTATCCTTAAGCCCGGTACCAACTACATAGCCACACTCTGTGTATTTATTCATTATATCCTGCTCAAGCTTTTCCTGCGATTCTGCTTCGTAGAATTGAACTGAATAATCGCCATTTACAAGATAATCTCTTGTCATTATGGCAATCTTATCGTCATCTTCAAGCACTATTCCAACCCTTACAGGCTCTTTCTCCTTAAAAGACGCTGTATTCGTAATTATTAACGCTGCAACAGGCATTGCAATAAGCACCACGACAATCACAGGATTCTTTAACTGCCTTTTAACAAGCAGATACAGCCAGTATAACAATCTCTTCATTATCTGTCTCTCCTTATCTTAACCGCCAATGCTCCTGCTGCCTGAAATATAATTATCCACATAACATTTGTCATAATGGTACTGATATCCACAGTTCCCTTGATTATCTGACATGCAAGTGTGAATAAGCCGTTAGTCGGAAGATACATGCCAATAACCCTCACACCCGGCGCAAGAAATGCTGATGAAACAATACATCCGGATGCATACATGCACGCCATTCCAAGGATACACACCGTAATAACTGAATACACCGTGTCGTCAACTACTGAGAATATACAGTTTATAAATGAAACTGCCGCATACACAAGCACCACAATCCCCAGTATGGAAGCAATGAATTCTCCAACTGTCGAAACTGCCAGAACTCCTGATATTGCAGGCACCCCCAGCCTCATTACATTAATTATAATAAAAAGCACTTCAAATATCATTATATACACAATGCCAACTCCGGTAGTTCTTGCAATTCCGGTATCAAATGCTGATATTCCCGCACCTTTAAGGCTCTTTGCAAGCGACCTGCTCTCCCCCTTCATATTGCCGGCACATGTTATTGTGCTAAGTAAAAGCAGCATCACAATTGCTGTGCATACATAAAACTGTACTGTACTCAAGCCTTCTTTAACCGATATATCTCTTGTCTTAAAGTATATGCTTCTGTTAAGTGCATACGAAAGATATATGTCATTAAGCTCATTCTCATGTGTACCCCGCAAGCCCCTGTAATTCTTAAGCACACCATTGAACAAATCGTCAAATGTATATATCCCCGCCTCTGCAGTTGCAAGGTCAGAGCCTCCTGCCCTCACCATCTCACGGAATATCATCGAAGTATTATTAACACCCTCTGACTGACACACAACCTCAACAGGTGTATTCTCGCCCGACATAATATCACTTATCATATTCTCTGGCACAATAATAGCCATAACATAATAATTATTTCTTAATCCATCTATAGCCTGCTGTCTGTCAGTATATTCAAATGTACAGACATTCTTAATTGTGTCTATCTCGCTGACATAATTGAATGCCATCTTAATATATCGAAACTCCTTATTATTATCTGCCGAATCAGAGTTTTCTGTGTCATCATAATCAGGATACACAACAGCAACCTTCATCCTCATGTCGCTGTCCTGTGCCGTTGCAATGCCTATGCATGTACTTATTGCAATAACAAGCACTGCCGTCACTATCGTACCCAGAATTATCTTCGGTATAGATAAAAATGCGGATTTAATCTGCAATTTTAATAATTCCAGTTTCCTTCTCATCTAATCCCCCAATTAAATCTATCTGTGAATAATCTCTAAAAGCTCATTGCCGGTAACCGGATGGTCAAGTTCATTAAGCTTACCATTCTTTAAAAGATACATTCTGTCAGCAAGCTTTAATTCACCTTCTTCGTGGCTTGTTATGATGACTGTACCTCCGCTTTTCGTGTAAGCAGACAGATAATTCATAATATCCTGTTTACACACAATATCTAATGAAGCTCCCGGCTCATCTAATATAAGTACGGGTGGATTCTTAGCCAGTGCACAGCATATGCTTAAACGCTTCTTCATGCCTCCTGACAGCTTATCAACACGTTTATCAAGATATTCTGATACTCCTAACACTGCAGGAACACCGCCCTGTAAGTCTGCGTCAATGTTTCTTCCTGTATCACAGTACCAGAATTTAAGATTATCCCTTGCCGACAGCTTCTCCATAAGTGGATTCTCCTGCGGCACAAAACCAATATATTTCTGAAACATCTTCACATCTGCAAATGCATCTGTGCCATCTATCTTAAGACTTCCTCCATCTGCCTTAAGACTTCCTGCCAGTATCTCCAGAAGAGTAGATTTGCCACAGCCGTTGGCACCGACTATGGCAATATACTCTCCGCTGGCAGCATGAAACGAAGCGCCGTTAAGCACTATCGTTTTCCTGCCATATGATTTTCTAATATTTTCCACCTCTATAAACATACATATATCTCCACATTAATTCTGGGCTGCTGTATCAAACTGGCTGTAATACAGCTTGTGATAGAATCCGTTCTTAGCCAGTAATTCTTCATGATTACCCTGCTCTATAATATGTCCGTCTTTCATAACAAGAATAACATCCGCAGACTGGATAGTTGAAAGTCTGTGGGCTACAATAAAGCTTGTTCTTCCCTCCATCAGCTTTGCAAATGCATTCTGTATCTTTATCTCTGTTCTTGTATCAATAGAAGATGTAGCCTCATCAAGAATAAGCATTGGCGGCTTTGCAAGCATAATTCTTGTTATACATAAAAGCTGCTTCTGTCCCTGTGAAAGGCTTCCACCATCCTCGCCTATAACTGTGTCGAATCCGTTAGACATTCTCTTGATGAATCCATATGAATGTGCTGCCTTGGCTGCTGCAATAATCTCTTCCTCTGTAGCATCAGGCTTACCCATTACGATATTCTCTCTTATAGTTCCTGACTTAAGCCATGTCTCCTGAAGAACCATACCAAAACCCTGTCTTAAAGACTTTCTGGTCATCTGTCTTATATCAGTTCCTGATACATCAATGCTTCCACTGTTAACATCATAGAATCTCATAAGAAGATTAATAACTGTTGTTTTACCACAGCCTGTAGGTCCTACAATCGCAATTCTCTGTCCCTTCTTGACATGAAGATTGAAGCCCTCAATAAGCTTCTTATCTGGCACATAAGAGAAGCACACATCATTAAGGTCAACTGTTCCGTCAACCTCCTCGACAACCTTAGCGTCTGGGGCGTCAGGAATTTCAGGTTCTTCTTCAATAAGTTCAAATATTCTGGCTGCGCAGGCAAGTGCGTTCTGAAGCTCAGTGACAACGCCTGATATCTCGTTAAATGGCTTAGTATACTGGTTAGCATAACTTAAGAAGCTTGATAACTGACCGACTGTTATACCGCCATTGATAGCCGAAAATGCACCAACAATCGCAACACTCGCATATACAAGACTGTTTACGAATCTTGTTGAAGGATTAGTTATAGATGAGAAGAAGATTGCCTTTAAGGAATACTTCTGAAGTCTTTCATTAATCTCATCAAATTTTCTTACCGCCTCATCTTCATATCCGTAAGCCTTAACTACCTTCTGTCCGCCAATCATTTCATCAATAAGTGCTGTCTGCTCGCCTCTTGTCTCAGACTGGAGTTTGAACATGCTGAAGGTCTTCTTGGCAATAAAGCTTGCAACTAAAAACGAAAGTGGCGTGATAACAACAACAGCAAGTGTAATCTTAGCATTGATTGTAATCATAAATATAAGTGTTCCAAGTATAGTCATGACACCTGTAAAGAACTGTGTGAATCCCATAAGCAGACCATCTGCAAACTGGTCAACGTCAGCTATTACACGGCTCACAATCTCACCATATGAATGTCCGTCAATGTACTTGAGTGGAAGCACCTGAATTTTTTCTATAGCCTCATTTCTTATATCTCTTGTTACTTCATATGTGATTCTGTTGTTACATATGTTCATAAGCCACTGTGAAAGTGCTGTAATTCCAACAAATATACCAATTCTTATAAGTATATTCACAATCTTTGCAAAATCCACATTATTCACACCGATAATGCAGTCAATTCCACGGCCTACAAGAATTGGTACATAAAGTGTAGTTGCAACAGTTACTGCTGCCATAATAAGCGATACTATTATAAAAAAGCTGTGCTTCTTAATTCTTTTAAGGAGTTTTACAAATGTTGATTTATTCTTCTTCATTATGCTACACCCCCTTCTGAATCTGCTTTCTTAAACTGTGATTCATATATCTCTTTATAAACCTCACAATTTGCAAGAAGCTCGTCATGTGTTCCCATTCCTGCAACCTGTCCGTCATCTAATACGATAATGAGATCAGCATACATAAGTGATGCCGCTCTCTGTGAAACTATGAACACAGTAGGAGAATTGTTCATTCCCCTTATAGCTTTTCGAAGTGCTGCATCAGTTGCAAAATCAAGAGCTGATGCACTGTCATCAAGAATAAGCACATCCGGCTTTCTTACGATTGCTCTTGCAATAGTAAGTCTCTGTCTCTGGCCACCTGAAAGGTTCTTACCTCCCTGCTCTATAACATAATCCAGACGTCCCTGCTTAGAATCTACGAATTCCTTAGACTGTGAAATCTCAAGTGCTTCATCTATCTGCTCATCAGTAGCACCCTTCTTTCCCATCCACATATTCTCTCTTATAGTACCTTTGAAAAGTACTGCTTTCTGCATGACGATACCGACCTTATTTCTTAAAGCCTCAATATCATAATCTTTAACATTTACACCATCAACAAGTACTTCACCCTGTGTAGCGTCATACAGTCTCGGGATAAGATTAACAAGACTGGATTTACCTGAACCTGTGCCACCTATAACACCGATTGTCTGGCCTTTCATAGCCTTGAAATTAATTCCTTCAACTGAAGATGCACCTGAACCACTGTATGTAAGTGAAACATTCTTAAATTCAACACCTGGCTGTTCTTCCTTAGCTACAGCTTCCTTAACGCTGCCATCTGCCATTCCAGATGTTACATCGAATACAGACTCAATTCTTCCTGCACATGCAAGTGCCTTAGTTATTGTAATGATAAGATTGGCAAGCTTGATAAGTTCAACTAATATCTGTGACATATAATTGTAAAGTGCAACGACCTGTCCCTGTGTAAGCGCACCGGCGTTAACTCTTACTCCACCAATCCATATAAGTGCAATTATTGATACATTTACAACAACATAAGTAAGCGGATTCATAAGTCCTGATATCTTACCAACATATTTCTGTAATCTGTTAAGGCTTTCGTTATCATTTTTGAAACGCTTAACCTCATCCTGTTCCTTATTGAATGCTCTGATAACTCTCACACCGGTAAGGTTCTCTCTTGTTATTCCAAGAATCTTATCAAGTCCTGACTGTACATTTTTGTACATAGGTCTTGTTGCAAGCATGATACCGAATACGATAAGTGCAAGTACCGGGATTGCTGCAACAAATACAAGTGCTGCCTTCACATCAATAGTAAATGCCATAATCATCGCACCAAATACAATAAATGGTGAACGAAGGAACAGTCGCAGTACCATGTTGATACCATTCTGTACCTGATTAATATCACTTGTCATTCTTGTTACAAGTGTCGATGTACCAAGTGTATCCATCTCTGTGAATGAGAATGTCTGGATATGTGCAAATAAACTGTGTCTCATTCCTGTTGCTGCACCAACTGCAGCCTTGGCACTGAAATACTGTGCTGTGATGGCACATACAAGTCCTATGATTGCAAGAAGTATAAGCATAAAACACATCTGCATAATGTATCCCTTGTCTGCATTAACAATACCCTTATCGATAACTGATGATACTACCAGCGGCACAAACAGCTCAAATATCGCCTCAAGCATCTTAAAAAGCGGTGCCAGAACACATTCCTTTTTGTAATCCTTAAGGAATCTCATAATCATTTTCATAAGAAAACTTCCTCCATTAATTCAGTGACACTAAAGCGTCCATAAGAAACTTATATGAATAACATCTCTTCATGCCAAAGTACTCTCTATAAACTTCATAATTGTAATATGAATGTTCAAACTGTCTTGAATACAAATGTGCTATATCAACGCGCATTGTAAAATCTGGCATACAGCCGGACGCCTGATTAGCTGCTGCCATAATGTCCACTGCAAGTATGCCTATAACCGCATTCTTTGCTTTAAGCAGGATATCGTAATCATTCACTGCATCAAGCATGTATCTATACACATAGTACATTGCAAGCTGCTCATATTCATGTGCAAATGCTTCACTTCCCGCATGGTAAGTTTTCATTACCGCTGCAAGCCCAGAATCATCCGTCAGCCCGTCTAGGAACCGTCTTACTCTCGCCACATGAATATTCCAGTCAGGATTGATTACCTCCATTCCTTTAAAGTCATCAAAGAAATGTCTCAATCCCTTTATCAGCCTTTTGCCATGCAGCTTCTCATCCCGGCTTTTTAGTCTGTCAAGCAGCTCCTCTCTGTAATCAGCTCCACAGAACCGCTTTGCAACACCAGCTATAAGCTCGTCCCTTTCAGCATCAAGATGCTTCTGGATACGCTTTGCATAATCAAGATAGAGCATCAGTCTCTCAAATATACTTATATCCCTGTCTGATATTATTCCAAAAGCCACTATTCTTGCCTGCCGAAGATGCATATATGTATATGCATCTATATCATTAGGCTCCAGCGTAAGACTGTTATCCTCAACCGTATCAAATGTAAGTTCATCTTTATATGAAAACATCAGCTCACCAGCCGTCTTACACGAGGGGGCTATGCCAATTTCTCTTATATTGCCATAATCGTTAATAAATCTTGGAAACTCTGCACATGTTTCACACAGCTTATCCTCTCCAAGTTCTATATATAAATCGCACAGATTATCATCAGTAAGAAAAGGACATCGTCCTCCTTCTTGCAGTGTAAATGTACATTCTCCGTCCTGGGATGGTACCATTACACTCTTCAGGCGCTTTCCAAAAGCACCTTTAACTGTTTTATAATATTTGTAAGAATCCTTATCAACATCGACATCCCACCCGGCACAGCATGTATCTGTACAGGCTCCCGCAATGCATCTGAAATCCTTATAATAATGTGGTGTCATTACCTTCATTTTATTATCTCCCGCATATAAACCGGCATGTTAAGTGCATCTGTTAACTACGCAAAAATTGTCTGCCACACCTTATTAGTGCAGCAGACACATTTACATGTACATATTATTATAATTACTGTTCTTTTTCTTGTCTACAATATACTTATACACTGTGACACACGCAAGAATAATCATAAGCCCCTCTGCTGCCATGTATGTATAGAACAGATATGGCTGTCTTAACGCTGACACAAGAAGCGGTGAGCTGACTGCAAAATCATACATCCCCGTATCACCTATATATTTAGACATAACAACCGTACTCATGATTGTTATATTAGGAAAAGACATATTACTAAGCACAAGTGCCACAATCAGCACCGTATTGCGTATCAGAAAAAATGTCCTGCTCACCTTAGCTTTACTAAGACAGCTCATAACAATGCCTCCAATTATACATACAAGAAATAAAAGAAACATCATATACATCTCAGAAGCTGCAAATGCAGACACTTCTGTTGTCGCAGTCTCATATCCTGTAAGCAGTGCAAAGAACCCAAATATAGAGCGGCCACCCATAATACATGCCGCCACAACAAATAATAATAGTAAAAAATTCCTTCTGTTTAGCTTCCTGTTATCCATAATTCCTCCATTTGCATTATTATCGCAATTATGGAGGAAGATTTCAAGTAATTTATATAAACTTACTGCGCCACTTAATTGCCTCATCCCTATACGCAATTGCCGTCTCCATAAGTTCATTATACTGTGCCTTTACACTTTCTATTGTTGCCTCAAGCTGGCTTATTGTCTGTATTGCCTGTCTGTTTTCCTGCATATATGTATTAAGCTGGTTTTCGTACTCTGATATTTTCTGTTCACTCTGCATCAGCATGTCTGTATCCTGACATTTAATGAATTTCCCATCTGATGTTATTTCGTAGAAACTGTCTACATACAAAAATGCTTTTCCCTGCATTCCAAACACTTCATACATATCAACATTTTCACAATCAACAGGAATATTAAGACTGTCACCTTCTTCCAGTGGGTAGACAGCTCGCAGCGACAGTCTGTCCGTAAGCGGGTTTGTCACCATATAAAACAGCATTAACCTGTCTTTATTTACTACAAGCTGTGGACAGTGCATATCTGGGTTCTCGCTGCTTTTCACACGAAAAAGCGCTTCGTTGTTCATCACATTTTTAACAAGAATATCTCCGTTCTGGTTCTGATATGCATAATATATTGTGTCTCCCAACACTACATCTGAAAGTCCGTCCAAAAAGTCTGACACAAGCATTATCGGGCGTTCTATACCGTCTATGTACGCCGTTCTCAAAAATATATATCGTGATATGCTATAGATTATAAGCCGTCTGTCACTGCCTGCCGTGTATACATTTGCCATAAAAGGACACTCCCGTTTTTATATTATTATATGGTCACGTGAATGTAGATAGAACATATAATGTAGTAAAGAAACGAAGAAGGAAAAGATAATGGCTAAATGTAAATGCAGCAAATGTGGTTCTACCCGCATTGTAAGCAATATCGTGCAGAACATGCCTAATGGCTGCTTTGATGTATGCACGAACCCGATATGCGGTTCCCCCGATGAACTCAGTATTCTTGCCCCTCTTATCTATGATGAGATAGGTATTAATCTGTGTACCACATTCGCTGTCGGCACAGATATTTCAACGACTTATCCAACAGCTACCAACGCATCAGTCAGTGTTATAGATATAGCCTACACTTATGGTGATGAAAATGTTGAAATCACCCAGATAGCCGGAAGGCCTAACTGCTACTCTGTGAAACTTGCCAACCTTACTGTAACATTTGCAGTAACGCTTTATGATGAGTCATGCAGAGCATTAGCAACTCTTACCCCAACGGCAGTCTACCTTCCTAACTCAACTACTGCTGCAACTTATGATGAAGATACCAATCCGACATCTGTCACCCTTGAAATATTCGCTCCTTACGGAGTTTCCTACAACTCGAATAACGCAACTCCACCTGTTTATACGCCTGCACTTAACAGTATAGGTTTCTTGTCATCTGCCAATGTTGTAACCCAGGGACTCAACCTTTATGCAATACCTAAGCTTTTAGGTCTTGATACTACAGATGACGGGGTTACTGTAGGTCTCACTCTCATCTTACAGAGCCTTTACTTCTGTGGATACCGCGTAACAAGTGCCGGCAGAATCTCAACACCTAAGGGAAGCATTGTTTCCGGTGAAGAATCTGACTGCATCAAGTTTGTTTGCGGAAACCTCTTAGACAGAGCCATCAAGCCTCTCGATTTAAGTCCACCTTCATGCGAAGGTAACTTAAAAAAAGACTGCAAGAAGCCTTGCATGAATGACTGCACCGACACTCTTAATACTAACAGCACGGCCTGCCAGAGCGCATGTAATAATGGCAATAACAGCCAGACTTCCTCTGGTGCATGCACCGGACCTTGCAATGGCATATGCAGCAAGACTAACTAATAACCTCAATCTGTGGGAACAGACGCCTGCCTGGCGGCTGTTTCCATGTACATATTTTCTTCTTTTGGACTTCTGCGCGCCTTTCCTCCGCTTCAACGTCCAATCCACCGCTCTTTCTTGCTCCTTTTGGACTTCCTCCGTGCATTCCTCTGCTTTAACGTCCAATCCGCCACGCCGCTTCTTCCCTTTTGGACTTCCTCCGTGCATTCCTCTGCTTCAACGTCCAATCCTAATCTGTACGCTCACATTTTCTTCCATCGCAAATATTTTAATTGCTAATTTCCCTACTATGTGTGTATAATTAATGAAATATATTATATTGAACTGTTGTATACACAGTCGCAAAGTGAATATATTTAGCTGTGGATGCTCTTCGGAGTAGCCGGCACTTGGTAAACCGCAAGCGGCTTTTGAAGAAAGCCTAATTGCGGTGAACTTAGTGTCCGTTGCTAGCGACAAGAAGCGAAAGCGTGCTCCACAGCTAAATATATTCGCTTTGCAGCGTCCGTATACACCACAGTTTGCATGGAAAGGAGTTACTAATGAATTTTAAAAAGTACAGGTCGAGATTCCTTTTGGTTTTTGCGACCCTCACTCTCTTGTTCTCTTCTGTTCTTCTTACTTCATGTCAGGGCAAGAAGATTAAGAACACTGTATTTTCTGTAGATGATCTTGCAGGCAAGACTATTGGTGTTCAGTTAGGAACAACTGGTGATACTCTCGTAAGTGATTACGAAACTGACGGTTCTGGCACAACAGTATCAAGATACAACAAAGGTTCTGATGCTATACAGGCTTTAAAGCAAGGTAAAGCTGATGCTGTTGTTATTGATGAACAGCCTGCTTTAGCATTTGTTAAAGCTAATCCAGACCTTACAATTCTTGAAGAAGAATTTGCAAATGAGGATTATGCCATCTGTGTTGCTAAGGGCAATTCCCTTACTGCAAAGCTCAATGAGGCTATTGAAGTACTTATGGCAGATGGAACTATCCAGAAGCTTATTGACGATTATGTTGGCGATAATGCTACATTTTCAGGTTACAAATCACCAGACGGTATAAGCCGTACTAATGGAACTCTTGTTATGGCTACAAATGCTTACTTCAAGCCATACGAGTACTACGAAGGGGGTTCTATTATTGGTATTGACGCTGATATTGCACAGGCTATTGCTGATTATCTCGGAATGAATTTAAAAATTGAGGATATGGAATTTGATTCAATTATCACTGCCGTATCTTCTGGTAAAGCTGATTTCGGTATGGCTGGTATGACAGTTACTGATGAGCGTAAGAAAAATATCGATTTCACAACTACTTATACAACTTCTAAGCAGGTTATTATTGTCCGTGACGACAATGCTTCTGCATCAGGCATGAGTTTTGCTGAGAAGTTCAAGACAGACTTCATCAAAGAAGCAAGATACACTTATCTTCTTAAGGGTCTGTTAAACACAGTAATTATTGCATTCTTTGCAGCACTTATGGGTGTTGTTATTGGTTTCCTTATTGCAGTTGTCCGTTCTAACCATGATAAGACAGGACACATGAAGATTCTTAACTTCATTTGCAACATTTATCTTACTGTAATCAGAGGAACACCAACTATGGTACAGCTGCTTATTATCTACTATGTAATATTCAGTTCTGTACATATTGACAAGCTTATTGTTGCGATACTTGCATTTGGTATCAACTCAGGTGCTTATGTTGCCGAAATATTCCGTTCAGGTATTATGTCTATTGATAACGGACAGTTTGAAGCAGCACGAAGCCTTGGTCTTTCTTATAAAACAACTATGATAAGTGTTATTCTTCCTCAGGCATTCAAGAATGTTCTCCCAGCACTTGCTAATGAGTTCATTGTTCTGTTAAAGGAAACATCTATCAGCGGTTATATCGGTCTTAACGACCTTACAAGAGGCGGCGATATTATCCGAAGCATAACTTATGATCCAATGCTTCCACTTATTGGTGTTGCCATCATCTACCTTGTAATGGTTATGGGACTTTCACAGCTTGTTAAGAAACTTGAGAGGAGGTTAAGAAACAATGAGCGATAATACTAACGAAATCATACTTGAAGTTAAGGATTTGAAGAAATCTTTTGGCGACCATGTTGTATTAGAATCAATCAATACAACAGTCCGCAAAGGAGAGGTTATTGCAATTATCGGACCATCTGGTTGCGGTAAATCAACATTTTTGCGTTCACTTAACCTTCTTGAAACTCCTACAGAAGGTCATGTATTATTCCATGAGCAGGATCTTACAGATAAGAGTGTAAATGTGGATGAATTAAGAGAGAAGATTGGAATGGTGTTCCAGCATTTTAACCTTTTCCCTAATATGACTATAAGAAGAAACATAACTCTTGCTCCTACTAAGCTTGGACTTATGAGCAAGGAAGAAGCTGATAAGAAAGCTGATGAGCTTCTTGCAAGAGTGGGACTTTCTGACAAAGCCGATGCTTATCCTAACCAGTTAAGTGGTGGTCAGAAGCAGCGAGTTGCTATTGCAAGAGCACTCGCAATGAATCCTGAGATAATGCTTTTCGACGAGCCGACATCCGCACTTGATCCTGAAATGGTTGGTGAGGTTCTCGCAATCATGAAGGAACTTGCTGCATCAGGAATGACAATGATTGTCGTAACTCATGAGATGGGATTTGCAAAAGAAGTTGCCAACAGATGCATGTTCTTCTATGATGGAGTCATCAATGAAGAAGGGGCTCCGGAAGAATTCTTTGGCAATCCTAAGAGTGAGCGATTGAAGGATTTCTTGTCGAAGGTGCTTTAATTAGTACAAAGGTGGGCATTGAAATAGGGAGATGTTATACAAGACCTCATGGATGCCTGCACCTAGTGTAAGTAAATGCCGTCATATACAATGTCTTTTAGCTGTGTAAAAATCAAACGCGCTTCGCTTGAACGAGATTTTTACACAGCACTTTTTGTATATAACGGCATTAACTTACACACGGTTCGGCATAAATCGGTCTTGCATAACATCTCCCAATCTCAAAGCCACCACCCCGCTACTAGGCAGCCAAAATAAGTGCAGACATGCAGTACAGTATACATTACATCTCTATTGGTATTCCCATATGTTCATTCCATATTTCTTCTGCATTATCTTCAATAGAATAATGCATTATAAATTCAGGAGAAGTTTTTAACATTTTATTTATAGTTGATTTTGCAATTATATGCTGTGCCTGAAGTTCAGATAGATTATGTTCTTTAACCAAATATTCTGTTAAATATAATTTATACATTTCTATAGATAATTTTTCCATCAACAACATCTCCTCTCTTTTTCTTTTATTATAACACATTCTGTCAATTGTAAACATTTTAAACTGTTGTGAGTGTGAAACGAAATTTGTCTAGTAATATAATTATATAACATATTATCAATATCATTCACATTTATTTTCTTATTTAAATTCTTTAGTGTTTGTGCAAGTATTACGATTTCATTATCTGCAATAGATCCCTGTACTATATCATATTTCTGATTAATGTTATGAAAATGTGAACCTATGGAATTCATATATTCAAAACCATTCCTGTTGTTAATAATAAATTGTGCCCATTTTATATCTAATTTTGTAAAGTTTAAAATATTACAAATTTCTTTTGCCTTTCTTTCATTATATTCAAATACTAACACATATGGTTCCACATATATTTGCTTATATGAATTGGTTTTCTTAGCTTTATTTATTGCTGTATTTTTAGCAAAAGAAAATGATGGAGTTGTATAAAATCCTTGTCCAAAATCAACTTTAGGTTTACCACATTTAAAATTTATGCCATTTTTTATAATATTCTCAGCACCTGAAGAAATAGTTCCATGATATAATTTCATATTTTATCACCTGCATTTAATATTTAAAAGTATTATATATCAATATATGATAAATATCAATATACAATTATATTTATATTATTGAAATACAGTTCAATCAGTAAAAATATTACTATATGCAAAAAGTTATGAAAAATTTTGTTTAACTCCATCAAAACAAACATACCCACACCCAGAATGCAATGCCGCAGGCGAGCATTCGTCCGGAGGCTGGGCACTCGAAGGAGAAAAAGTCAGCCGTACAGTGTGCTGTGGGAGGGGGTGTCGCTTAAATGTATGTTTATGTTGTGTGCTCGATTTATGACGAGCCGTGTGAATGTTAATAACGCCATCTGCAAAAGGTCTGTGCATGAAATCTCGTTCAAGCGAAGCGCGTTTGATTTCATGCATAGTAATAAACTTTGCAGATGGCGTTATTTACTTTCACTAGGCGAGGAATCCATGAGAGCATGCAATATAAACATACATTTAAGCGACACCACGCCTCTCCCACAGCACACTGTACGGTGTCCGGACTATCAAGCCTCCTTCGAGTAGTCAACCTTCAAAAGACACAGTCCCTTCGCCGGCGCAGTTGCACCTGCAAGGCTTCTGTTTCTCTCCTCTAAAAGTTCATACATACTCTCTGGTGTTCTCTTTCCCTGTCCAACTTCAAGAAGTGTACCACTTAAGATTCTTACCATGTACTGCAGGAATCCGCTTCCATGATATGTAAGATTAAGGAATGAACCCTTTAAAGAAACATCTATCGAATAAATCTCACGGACTGTCGATTTCTTCATCTTGGGATTACCACAAAATGATGCAAAATCATGTTCTCCAGTAAGTATGTCTGCTGCCCTCTTCATGGCAGCAACATCCAGCTTACCCTCAATTATATTGACATATTTTCTGTTAAATACAGGCTTCTTATCCCCAACATAACATGTATAGCAATAAGTTTTCCCCTGTGCATTGTAACGGCTGTGGAATCTGTCAGATGCAACACGAACCTCCTGCACACAGATATCTTCTGGAAGATATCTGTTCATATAATCGCATATCTCATCTTCCTTCATCTTTGTTTCCATATGTGCATTAGCTACCATTCCCTTTGCATGCACTCCGGCATCTGTTCTTCCTGCACCTATAACCTCAACCTCAGTTCCTGTCATGGCAGAAAGCACTGATTCTAACTTTCCCTGAATTGTCATATCTGTAGTTGGCTGATGTTCCCAGCCATAATACCTTGTACCATCATAAGTGATTATCATCTTATAATTCTTCATCCATATCTCCCATTCATTCTTCTGTCCATAAACACTTTTATATCATCTTGCCAGATTCTGCTTCATACCATCGAGAAAATCATATATTTCATCCATAAACACCTTGCCATAGCGCTCATATTTATTCTCACCGACACCGCTTACTGACAGCATTTCTTCCTCATTAAACGGAACTTTAAGACACATATCTATAAGCGTCCTGTCTGAAAATATTACATATGGCGGAACACCTACTGAAACAGCTATCTGTTTTCTTAACTCACGCAGTCTGTTAAACAACATAACACCTCTGTCATTAAGTGCATCCTCCGGCTTCTTTGACTTGGGCGTTGCATATGCTGACTTTGCAGCAGCGGCAGAACGCTTCATTCTGTCTGCCACCATTGCAGCATTCCTTGATACAGGTGCACTGAAACGGTTTCCCGGATACATATAAGCCTCATCTGCTTCCCGTTCTGCCTCATCAATAACGCAGTTAGAACAGTTATGGCAGTTGTATCTTCCACCCTCTGGATTGTCTGGTCTTTCTCCAAAATATTTAAGTATATACTCTCTTAAACAGCCTGTTGTCTTGCAGTAATCGACCATTGCATTAAGCCTTCTTTTATCAAGAATCATAAGACGTGCCTGTTCTTCTGCATCCATATCAGGATTAGGCTCTCTATGTTCTATGAAAAACTTATTTATCATAATATCCTGCGGAGAATACAGCAATACGCATTCTGAATCCTCTCCATCTCTTCCGGCACGTCCAGCCTCCTGATAATAATTCTCTATACACTGTGGCATATTATAATGAATTACAAATCTTACATTTGACTTGTCAATTCCCATTCCAAATGCATTAGTTGCAACAACAACTGGCTTGATATCATATATAAATGAATCCTGATTTTCTTTTCTTTCTTCCGCTGAGAGTCCCGCATGATACTTAGTCACAGAAAGTCCGTTGGCATTAAGCATGTCATAAACTTTTTCAACATTTTTTCTTGTAGCACAGTATATAATCCCACTATCCTGTCTGTGGCTTACAAGGTAATCAAGTATGTATGAATCCTTGTCCTTAATATGCTTGACCTTGAATGTCAGATTGCTTCTGTCAAAACCTGTCGTGAGTATTACAGGTCTTTCGAGTGAAAGAATCTGCAATATATCATCTCTTACTTTGCTTGTCGCTGTAGCTGTAAATGCACTTATTATTGGACGCCTTGCCAGTTTCTTAACAAACGACAATATATTCAGATAACTTGGTCTGAAATCCTGTCCCCACTGTGATATACAGTGAGCTTCATCTACGGTAATCATAGATATCTCTACATGTGTGGCAAAATCAAGAAACCCCCATGTTTCCAGCCTTTCAGGTGCAACATATATAATTTTATACCGTCCCTGCTTTGCAAATGCGAGTGCCTTAGCTATCTGATTATCTGTCAGTGAACTATTAATATAAGCAGCATGTACCCCTGCCTGATTAAGCGCTCCAACCTGATCCTTCATTAGCGATATAAGTGGAGATACAACAAGAGTAATGCCGGACATTAACAATGCCGGCACCTGATAACATAATGATTTTCCCGCACCTGTAGGCATAATTCCTAACACATCCTGCCCTGCAAGAATAGCATCAACTAACTTTTCCTGACCCGTACGAAATGAATCATACCCAAAATAATGCTTTAAAATTCCGTATTTATCCATATATCACTCTCTTTTCAAGCTTCTCTTACTCTCATACATTTTCTTATCAGCTCTGCTTCTTGTATCTTCAAAGTTCTTATCTGTCTTTATATCATATTCAGCATAACCACATGCAATCTGCACATTAAGGTCTTTGATTCCAATCTCTTCTTCAGCATACTTTTCAAGTTCCCTTAGCTGCTTCACATGTCTTCCAATATCAAAACTTTTTTGCTTCTGATTAATTACAGTACAGAATTCATCCCCACCTATACGATAACATTTACCATGTCTGCCAAATGTCTCTTTAATAATTCTGGCTGATGCCTGAATATAGGCATCTCCTGCTGCATGCCCCAGATTATCATTACACCACTTGAGATTATTAAGGTCAAATGTTGCTATAGAATATCCTTCATAATCAGAGGTTTCATATTCCCACTCCTCAAATGCAGAGCGATTATAAACCCCTGTCATAGTATCAGTTACAGCCATCTCTTTGTAGAAATCTGCCTTCTGTCCTTCCTTAATCTTCTCAAATGCTTCTGATATGCTCTCATAACCAAGCACAATAATAAATACAAGAATACCCAGTTTTCCTATAAGATCTGTCTGCTGCATTCCCTTATAATATGCAATAAGATCAACAATCATAGAAATTCCAAGTGCAGCTGCACCTATAATATTAGCTTTTACTTTCCTGTCAAAGCCTTTAACCCATACTCTTTTAATAAGAATTGCACAGAAATATACAAGTGACATAACAAGCATCATATGTATAATGTACACGCTGTTCTTAAACTCACACACACCTGTCATATGACATACAAGCAGTATTACAGCTGTTGCAGCATATATGGCACACAAGATATTATTCGCAGCACTTTTCCCTATCTGGAAAAAATTCTTCTCTGCCTGCATAAAAGGAATAGGTATCATCATAAGCAGTACATATCCTATCAGTGAACCTATCTTCCTGTCCTGCACAAGAATCGTTGCAATATCAGTCTCATTAAGAGCCCATGCACCTATAATCATTGCAAATATACCAAAATAAAACAGTGCTTGTGTCTGTGCAATCTTCTTTCTACAGAAAATCCATAATATAATCATAGCAAATCCAACTATTATTATAAACGAACTAAGTACTGCTGATGGTAAAGATTTCGCAATAAGCTCTTTTACAAGTTTTGTCTCGTCGCCATATTCAAATGTTGTTCCTCTTATCTTATGACCAGCATATACATTAGTAAGCCTTACAGTTATATCTGTTGTATATGGCGGAAGGTTCACAATCGTATAATTAGTTCCAGTGGTTGTTCCATATATAGAACTATGCGCTTTTATATAATATATAAGTCTTCCACCTGCATATACTTCTACTTCCTGATGCCTACTTACAAATGCCAGTGCATTATTATTTCCTGCACCTGCTCTAATCTTCACATAATATTCAATTGTGTCATCTCCAATATATCTTGTATCCTCTGGTTTAACTACGACACTCGTTCTTTTATCTGCCGGTGTCACTTCATCTACAGTGCTGAATATAAATCCTGAAGCCATAAAAAGCAGAAATCCTAATAAAAATATACAGTAAAAAATCCTGTTAATTAATTTAATTCTTTTCATAAAAAAAGCCTTTCAGCCGTACTATAGTGTTATCCGTAATGAATCTAACCCTATAATACAGTAGAATGGCTTTATTTTCAAATTATTTTTTGTTGTTCTGTATTTTGTACACTATTCGCAAAGTTTTAAAACTGCATAGCACTACAAGTTACTATTATATACTTTTAGCAAGTTCAGTTGGATTCTCTGAATACTTCAAAGCTACATCCCTTGAAATAACTCTTGTCTTAACAAGATTAGCAAGCGAATAATTCATTGTGTGCATACCTGTCTGCATATTTGACTGAAGAACGGTCTGAATCTGATTAGTCTTCTTCTCTTTAATAAGATTAGATACTGCTGTATTATTAAGCATAATCTCTGTTGCAGCAATTCGCCCTTCCTGCTCTGCACGAGGTACAAGTGTCTGTGTTATAACTCCAGTTAATACAGATGCAATCTGTATTATAAGTGCAGACTGCGCCTCAATAGGGCATGCACTGATTATACGCTCAACTGTCTGTGTAGCGCTTCTTGTATGAAGTGTTGATAATACAAGATGTCCTGTTTCAGCAGCTGTAATTGCTGCATTGATAGTCTCATAATCTCTCATCTCTCCTACAAGAATAACATCCGGGTCTTCACGAAGTGCTGAACGAAGTGCTGTCGCAAAATCAGGTACATCTCTTCCTACCTGTCTCTGATGTATCATAGATTTCTTAAACCCATATACATACTCTATAGGATCTTCTACTGTTATAATATGTCTTGACATATTGTTGTTAATATAATCAATCATAGCTGCAAGTGTTGTAGACTTACCACTTCCTGTAGGACCTGTTACAAGAATAAGACCAGACCTTTTCTCAACAAGCTTAGAAAAAAGTTTTCCTGAATGTCCCAATTCTTCAAACGACGGTATAACAGAATCAAGAAGACGGATACTTGCTGCAAGATTTCTTCTCTGATGATATATATTAATCCTTAATCGTCCACCAGACTCATCAGTAGATGCCACATCAATATCTTTTCCTGCCTGAACATTCTGTATATCTTCATCACCAAGAATTGAGAATATCATATCTTCTGTTTCTTCTATCGAAGGTGTTATATCAAGAAGCTCAAGTTCACCATATTTTCTAACTGCAACCGCTTCTCCTGCAGTAATATGCAGATCTGAACACCTGTTATCTCTTGCGTATTTAATTAATTCTTTTAATTCCATGTTCCCCTCCCATACATTTTGTTCATTAGTATGAACCACAATAAAATACTACCATAATAAAAATGCATATTCAATCACACTTTTATCCCATTTTTCTTACATATATCATTAAGGCAGCATCTTTCACAGTGTGGCATAGTACGCGCCGTACATACCTCTCTTCCGTGGTCTACAAACCGGTGGCATAATCCACTTCCTTCTTCTGGCGGGACTATCTTCCACAATGCCATCTCAACCTTCTTAGGCTCTTTCTCGTCTTTTACAAGACCTATTCTGTTACAAAGCCTTATACAGTGTGTATCTGTAACAATTGCCGGCTTTCCGAACACATCACCCATAATAAGATTGGCACTCTTTCTTCCAACTCCAGGAAGCTTTAATAATTCTTCCATGCTGTCAGGAACTTTATCGTTATACTGCTCATGAAGCATACGCATACATGCACATATATCCTTTGCCTTGCTTTTTCCAAGACCACAAGGTCTTATAATCTTTTCAATCTCTTCCGGAGATGCTGCAGCAAGTGATGCTATATCAGGATATTTCTCATACAGCCCCTTAACCACAACATTTACTCTTGCATCAGTGCATTGTGCCGCAAGTCTTACGCTTACAAGCAGTTTCCAGGCATCATCGTAATCAAGGCTGCACTCCGAATCCGGATATTCTGCCTTTAATCTTCTTATAACCTCTAAAGCAAGTTCTTTCTTAGTCATAGATTACGCATCTTTCTTCTTATAATTAGCAATTCCGAATATTGCAAGAAGCAATACACACGCAAATATCATCCAGCCAACAAGATAACCTGTTCCCCTTGGTTTAAATGTATCATAATAACCCTTAAGGTATACAACTACTATAATAGCCGGAAGTATATAACTCATATAGAATCTTAACCATTCAGGAAGCTTAGGACCTTTTCCTTCATTAGCTTCTTTTCTGAAGCCTTCCCAGCCCCAGCCATTCTTCTTGGTACAGAATAATACAAATATCATGCTTCCAAGAGGAAGCAGATTATATGAAACAAGGAAATCCTCCAGATCCATAATTGAACTTCCCGGACCAATAGGCTGGAAAGCTGCAAGCTTGTTAAAGCCTAATACAGCAGGAAGTGAAAGCAGTATCATGAATATAACATTACCTGCAACAACCTTTTTCCTTGAAAATCCCTTAAGGTCAATATAAAAAGCAATAATGTTCTCAAACACAGCAATTACAGTTGATAATGCTGCAAATGACATGAATACAAAGAATGCTGTTCCCCATATTCTTCCTCCCGCCATATGATTAAATATGTTAGGCAGTGTTATAAATAAAAGTGATGGACCGGCACCCGGAGCAACACCATATGCAAAGCATGCAGGAATAATTATGAATCCTGCCATAAGAGCAACAAATGTATCAATCAGAATTATATTAACAGCCTCTCCACCTATTGTTCTGTCTTTCTTTAAGTAGCTTCCGAATATCTCCATTGCGCCAATGCCTACACTAAGTGTAAAGAATGCATGTGTCATGGCATCAAATATAACCGGTCCTAAACCTCTTGATTTAATAGCATCCAGATTAGGCACCATATAGAATTTAACACCTTCTGATGCATTAGGAAGTACAAGTGAATGAACTGCCAGTACCACAATAAGGATAAGAAGAAGTAACATCATAACCTTAGTAATCTTCTCAACGCCCTTCTGTAATCCTAATACACATACACCAAACGAAAGTAAAACTGCAACAATCATCCAGATTGTCATTGTACCAGGCTGTGAAAGCATAGTTCCAAATGCTCCTGAAACCTCATCTGGCTCTAAACCTGCTAACGAACCTCTTGCCTCACGCCATGCATAATAAAGCATCCATCCTGCAACCATAGTATAGAAAGCCATTAATACGTAGCTTCCTACTACCGATACCCATTTGAAATGATGCCATTTACTTCCCTTAGTCTCCAGTTCTTCAAATGCCCTTGCAGCACCTTTACCGCTTCCTCGTCCTACTGTGAACTCCGCACACATAATAGGAAATCCAAGAATTGCAAGAAATACAAGATAGATAAGCACGAATGCCGCACCACCATTTTCCCCGCATATGTATGGAAATTTCCACACATTACCAAGTCCCACCGCACACCCGGCAGACACTAAGATAAAGCCGAGTCGCGAGCCGAATTTTTCTCTCTCTTTCAAAATAAAACCTCCATCGTTAATATATTTACATTAATTAAGATTGTATCATATATTACTATATTTTCACAGCCAATTATTTCATACTCTCACTGACTTCTGATGTAATAGTCTGACCGCCCTGTTCATTCCATTCTTTTACAAATCTATCGAAGTAAGATATATCTTCTTCTCCGCTTATAATCTTTAAATATGCCTCTTTTTCTTTAGCCTTAAGTCTCCACCAATGGCTCTTCATTGTGTCTGTGGTCTTAAAATAAAGCGAGTCAACTACCTTTATATTATCCTGTGCAATCAGACTGCATGCCTTAATTCTTGACATATACGCTGCCCATTGCGTACTTGTTTTGTTAGCATTCTTGATATACTCACTACACGCATCATAAAATGAGCGTTCAAGAAGTTCCAGACTGTCAGGATTCTTTCTTCCTGAAATTGTGGCATCTATATTCCTGTAACATATTGAAAGTGCATTATTGTAATCAACATTTATTGATAAAGGTCTTGCCGTAGGTTCAACATTAAGCTGATAGTAATTCTTGAATTCTTCTGAGTCTGTACAGTCAAATCTTACCTTATCGAACATGACGCTTATCATCTTTGCTGCAATCTCAGGATGTTCATAGCCCTTTCTTACAACAACATATTTGTAACACGGATTCTGACTGTGATAACTCGTTGTCCCATCCGAATCTGTTGCTATTAAATATGGCTGCCAGTCTGCATCCGGATTCCTGCTTACTGCATTAGCAAGCGGATTATTCGGTGCCCACCATGGTCCGAAAAACGAGCCACACAGACCATTCTCTATAAGCTCACATATATTGGTTGATGTACGCAGAAGAAAATCATTATCTATAACGCCCTGATTGTACAGACTGCTTATATATGAAAGTGCTTCTTTTGCCTCATTTGTAACCGAACCATATACAATCTCACCATCATCGTTCATTATCCACTGCTTTGGATACGCTCCAAAGCAGGCAAATATTATATCCAGCAGAAATTCACTGCTGTAACCACATTCACCTGTCACATCTGTATCCACTGCAAGCCCCACTGTATTAGGTTTTCCGGACGCATCCACGCCATTATTTCCAGGGTCTTCTGATATAAAATGCTTCACTATATTAACAACATCATCAATAGTGTGCGGCTCTGACAATCCAAGCTTATCCATCCAGTCTTTTCTTAACCACACAAGATTAGGTCCATCTGTTATATTAGTCTCCGGCAGTGCCATTATCTTTCCATCATATGTAACCATATCCTTAAGTGAATCGCCATAGCTTTCATACATTTTCCTGATTCTGTCACTTATACAGTTATTGTAGCTTTCTGTAAGGTCCTCTATAAGTCCTGCTTCCACTAACTGTTCAACCTCATCCTGACTTGATACAACCATAATATCCGGAAGGCTTCCCATTGAGATTACCATTGAAACATTAGTGTCATACTGGCTGTCGTTTGCTTCAAATACATCAACATTCTGCACATTTATCACAGACTTAATATAGCGTGTGTACGCATTATCCGTATAAGTGTCATTCTCCGGCATATTGGAATTATTAACACTTGTCATCTTTCCAAGTGTATATTCTATAGTCTCCGGGTAAGCTCCGAATGGAGTTGTTCTCGCTTCTTCCATTCTCGCATTGTATTCTTCATTATCATTAGACACAAAACCAGCCGGGCTTTTACACCCGGCTAATATAAGCATTATTCCTGTGACACCAAATGCCACACATTTTTTTAATGTTTGCTTTAATCTATTCATATATCTAACCCTTCACTGCACCTGTCATGCTTTCATTATAACATCTTTGCATTATCATAAACAAGGCTGCAATTGGAATTGATATAAGAACTGCTCCTGCTGCAAATCTTGTGTACCATACATCAACATACTCCTTTTCAAGCATCTGCCACAAGCCGATTGCAACAGTATAATACTTCGCATTTGCCCTGCAGATTACTCTTGCAAATATGAAATCTACCCAAGGTGCTATGAATGATGTAAGTATTGTATACACTATAATTGGTTTACTGAGAGGTATTGTTATCTTAGTAAATACCTGCCACTTCGTTGCTCCATCTATCATAGCAGCCTCATCTATTGTCTTAGGGATAGTATCAAAGAATCCCTTTGCAATGTAAAACTGTATTCCTGATGATGCTGAATATACAAGCACAAGCGCAACTCTTATCATTGCTCCTTCTGAAAGTCCTACTGCTTTAAGTATATAATATACGGCAACCATCGCCATAAATGCAGGGAAAAGTCCAAGTATCATTGCGATATTCATCATTGCTTTTCTCATCTTAAACTTAAGCCTTGACATACAGTAGGCTACTGACAGTACAAAAAATGTTGATATAATACATGAGAATACTGCTACTATCAGAGTATTGGTAAACATTCGTGGAAAATTAAGTATTCCTGTATCTGTAAAAAGCTTTACATAATTATCAAGTGAATACTGCTTTGGGAAGAAGGAGCTTGTATAAGCACCCTTCTGAGCCCTGAAGCTTGTGAGGAGTATCCAGAAAAGAGGACTTACCCACACTATCGCTAATATTGTAAGCACTGTATGTGCCAGTATATTTTTAATAGTCTTTTTCTTTTTCACTGGAATCCCTCCTCATCTTTATACGCTTTTGTTCTTCTGTATACAAGCAGTGAACCAATCGCTAAGAATATGAATGTCATAATACCGATAACAGCACCAAGATTATAATACTGATAATCTATTGTCATCTTGTACAGCCATGTTACCAGAAGGTCTGTCTTTCCTGCCGTTGCACCTGCCATAACAGGATCACCCTTAGTCAGCAGGTAAACAATATTAAAGTTGTTAATATTAGCTGTAAATGTAGTAATAAGATATGGTGCCGTTACAAATAACATATATGGCATTGTTATCTTAATAAACTTGACAAATCCATTAGCTCCATCTACATCTGCTGCCTCATACAGCTCCATAGGTATATTCTGTAATATACCTGTAACCTGCAGAATAGTATATGGAATACCTATCCACAGATTTACCACGATTACTGTAATTCTTGCCCAAGTCGCATTTGTAAAGAATGGCAGTGATTTTGTTATCCAGCCTGCATTCTTTAAAACAACATTTATAATTCCATCCTGTGCCAGCATGCTTCTGACAATAAGAAGTGAAACAAACTGTGGAATTGCGATTGAAAGTATAAATATAAATCTCCAGAAAGCCTTGAATTTCGTACCTTTTCTGTTGATAAGCAGTGCAACAAGTATTCCGAATATGTAATTAAGAAATGTTGCAAATATTGCCCACACTATAGTCCAGCCAAATACTGACCAGAAAGACTGTCCTATCATGCTTCCTGAATCGAATATCTGCTTGAAATTCTCAAGTCCTACCCAGTCGAAAAGCACCAGATGGCTGTCAACCTTACTATAATTAGTGAATGCCATGCTTATCATGAAAATAAGCGGAAGTATTGTGAATATAAGCACACCTGATACTGGAAGTGTAAGCAGCAGCTTATGAAGATTCTCATTAAACAGCGACTTCACGTCTTCTGCAAATGTGTTTATATGCTTTCCTTTTTCCTTTAACAGCTCCAGCTTATATGAGCTTTTTACAGCACTAGCTGCAACTATTATATAAGCTATAACAATGAATATTGTTGCTATTCCATACAGAAGTATAAGAAGTGAATTATCACCTGCAACATACTCATATATTCCAAGCTTCTCATTCCAGACCTCCTGCTGCGGTCTGCTTCCAAGACCTGGAAGCATCGCAAGGCAGTTAATTCCATTCATAATCATAAAGCATACAAAGGCTGCTTCTATAGCTATATACATAATTCCCTTTATAATCTGCTTTCCTACAAGATTACCAAGTCCTGGAATCAGAATGCTTAACTTCGTAAATATATTTCCTTTTCTAAATGATTCAGTGAACTTAACTGCCATTATGCGCCACTCCTTTCAGCATTTAATCCCCATCAATTATTTTGCGATTGATGTATTAATCTGCTTATAGAAATCCTGTGTCTTAGCTGCTGCATTATCTGCTGTTATTTCACCATTTACGATTGCCTTAGCAAAGTTCTGTGCAGGTGCCCAGTAATCATTCATGCCTGTTACTGTTGGCTGGATTACTGATGTCTTGTTAAATGTATCATTCTGTGCTGTTACAAGTGCATCCTTCTTTACTTCATCAGTTGCAAGAAGCTCTGTATTACAAGGAATAACACCTCTTAATTCATAGTGCTTCTTCTGTGCATCCTTGCTTCCAAGATACTTTGCAAGTGCAACTGCTACCTGCTGATACTTGCAGTTAGGATTAACTGCGATTGCCTTAGAACCTGCAAATGCTAACATCTGCTTGTCTTTTCCACCAATCTTTACTGTAGGAAGTGAAACTGCTCCAAAATTGTCTCCAAGAATCTCTTTAACACTCTTATAATCCCATGATCCTGAGAAGTAAGCTCCAACTGAACCATCTCTTAAGCCAGCGATACCAACACCCTGAAGGTCATTGACAAAGTTAGGATTATTTACAAGTGAAACCATTGCCTGTGTTGCCTGTGTTCCCTTATCTCCTGAGATATCAACACCTGCTGAATTATCTTTTCCGTCTTTTCCAAAATATTTACATCCATTAGCAAGGAAGAATGATGACATATACCAGCCCTCTGTAATATTGAAAGCCACCTTATTCTTCTCAAGCATCTTATCAAGGCTCTTTACATCACTGTCTGTGAATTTGCTCTTGTCATAGTACATAAACCATGTATTAGTTGTAAATGGTACTCCGTATACAGCCCCATCTACTGATACTGAATCCACAATTGCATCTGAGTTAGTTTTCTTAACATAATCTGCTGTCTCTCCACCAAGCTTTGCAATAGCGTTAGCATCAACAAGTGTCTGAAGCTGGTCGTTAGCAAAGAAGTATACATCTCCTGAATTCTCTGGATCCTGTGGAACTATCTTTCCTGCGTCCTGCTCTGAGCATACACCGTATTCAAATGTTAAATCCCAGTCAGGATGCTCTGAATTAAACTGGTCACACATTGTCTGAAGCCATTTGCCGTTCTCATCTGCCTGATCTTCTGCACAGCCCCATACCTTGATTGTAGCTGTGATTTTTTCCTCGCCTGCTGCTGTGTCATCCTTTTTAGCATTGCCACAACCTACAAAAAGTGACCCACACATTGTTGCTGCCATCACTGCAGCCGCTAATCTCTTAAACTTCATAAAAAACCCTCCTTAATAATTATCCGAGACAGCTTTGATTACTGTCCTCTTTTGATAATCTAATTATATTAAGGAGGGGTTAATATTAAAATATAAGATATTTTAGAAACATATCAGTTTTTTGTGTTGTATGGTTTTGCCGGGAATTTTATTGTTATTGTTGTTCCCTCATCAGGTATGCTCTGCACTTCCAGATGATAGCTTTCGCCGTAATAAAGTCTTATTCTGTCATTAACATTTCTTGCACCATACCCTTTTGACTGGACTGTTAAGAAGTTTTGTGCAGTTTCTTTGTCCATTCCTACACCGTTATCAGACACTGTTACACATACAAGCTTTTTACCTTCTTCATCCGTCTGCATCTTGGCCTCTACTGTTATTACACCTTTCCTGTCTGTCAGCAGATCTATACCGTGGTCTATTGCATTTTCTACCAATGGCTGGAGTATAAGGTTTAAAGATTCGCATGGCATAACTTCCTCTGATACATTTATCACCACATCAAATGAGTTGTCATGCATTATCTGCTGAATCTTAAGATACGACTGCATGTTGCTTAATTCCTGCTCAAAGCTTAGTATATTCTTTCCCTTATTAAGCGATGTACGGTAGTAGTTAGACAATGCAAGTGTTATCTCACTTATATCCTCCTGCTCATATTCTATTGCTTTCCAGTTGATAAGCGATAATGAATTGTAGAGAAAATGCGGATTAATCTGTGCCCTTAATGCCCGCATCTCTGATTCTTTCTGGCTTATACGTCCTTCATATACCTGCGTGATAAGATTCTTAATCTGGGTTGTCATGCTGTTAAAGCTATGAATAAGGTCACCTATTTCATCTTTGTCCTGTGTATTAATTACCGCATCAAAGTCTCCATTTTCAACCTTTGCCATACTGTTTTTTAATTTATTAATTCTTCTTGTAATGAAGCCTGTTGTAAATATACTCGCCGCAGCGGCACCTGCAACTGCTACCACAAATGCAACTACAATCATTGTAATCATTGAATTAGCTGACCTGAGCACAAGTTTTCTTGGTTCATAGACATATACTGTCCATCCGGTAACAGAGCTTTCCTTCTTTACTACAGAATAACCCTCTGTATTTCCACATGTATCATTATCCCATTCTGCCCCGTCGATTAACGAAAGCAGCTTCTTACTGTTTAATCTGTATCTGGTGTTATTGTTTTCAAATGTGTCACTGCTGCATATAACTTTTCCATCAGCGTCAAGCACCACCATTCCGCAGTTCTGCTCAAGACCACCTGTAAATGAACTCATCATGCTGTCATAATCAACATCTATGTACATGATTCCAAGAATTCCTAACTGGTCAAGCGTTGACATTTTTCGTGCTGAAACAAGTGTCCTGCTGTCTTCATCAACAAACCACTGTATCTTAGTGCTTTCAGCAGCAGAATTATAAAAAGGTCTGTCTTTTATCTCTTCTATTGGAGCTATAGTCGTATCATGTTTAATAGCTTTATCCACATATATTGTTACTCTGTTAATATCATTGTGAAAATACTTTAATGATGAAAGCATAGGGTCAAATGTAGTGACAATCTGGTTATACATCTCATATGTGCTTTTGTAATCGTATGAAAGCACTCCCGACAGCGTATCATTAAATGTTATATAATTAGACAGATTATCATACACCTCTATCTGCCCATCCACCGTTGTAACAGACTGTTCAATTGTCCCCTTGATGCTCTTTAAGTCCCTGTCCATAAGAATGTTTCTCATCTGACAGTATGCAAAAACAAAAAGCACAATCAGGGGAATAAGTCCGGTCACTACATATATGATGACAAGCTTGTTCTGCAATCTTATATCATTGATTTTCTGCTTAATCTTTTTCAACTCAATTCTCCCTGATCCCTGAATTTCTGAGGACTTATACCAAAGTACTCCCTGAAGCTCTGTACAAAATATGAAACATTTGGATAACCCACCTGCTCACTTATATTCACAATCTTCATGTTCGTACCGGTAAGCAGTTCCTTAGCCTTCTCCATTCTGTACTGTTTAATATATTTGCTCAGATTCTGTCCTGTTTCCTTCTTAAAAAGTGAACTTAAATAGCTTGGTGCAAGATAAACCATATCCGCAAGCTGCTGTGCGCCAATCTCCTCACCATAATGGTTATGTATATAATTCTTTACGGTCTCAATCTCCCGGTGTGACGTGGCCGGCTCTTTTCCAAAACTCTTTTCCAACAAATCAATATAGTTATTCACTATATCCATAATGCATGAGAAATCCTCCGACTTATACAGTCTGTCAATCTCCCTGCCAAATTCCGCCTCATCAGCACCCGGAATATTGTCATAGAAATCTTTTAACAGATTGGAAAATACGAACTTGATGTATATATGTGAGAAGTTCGACTGCCCCCTGTATTTCTTACACAATGCATCAAAATGTATCCGTAAAAATGTGATATCCTTCATCTTGATATCCTGCTTCATCTGCTTCATAAGTGCATCATCATCAATCTGTACAAGCACAGGTGTATCTTCACTGATATTATCAGAAAAAATATATCTTCCTGTCTCATAAAACTTATTATTCATCAGTGTATCAACTGCATCCATTACCTGTGGAAGCTCATGATAATCGTTGAATAAACCGGACACAGCAATATACATAAACTGTCCTGTCTTTCTATATATATAGTCATGAATATTTGTAAACATTTCTTCAATGTTCTTATCAATATTACCATCTGCTGTGAATGATTTATCAGAAAATATGATAACTGACTGTAACGGGTTAAGATTAAGGTACTGATAATCCAGTTCCCCGGTTATCTCTTTAAATATGTCTTCACCTGTATCATATTTCCCAAAGAAATCAGTATTGAATTCTATAAGTGCAAGTCTGTTATACCCTGCCAGAAAATCCCCATTATCAAGTATTCCTGATGCATCACCGGAGTTGAGCAGCGTATACATGTAGTACTGTTTTATAAAGTTAGCCTGCCTGTTATAGTCCTCATCCTTCTTGTGTTCCTCGTCAAGCTCTGTTATAACCCCTGTAATTGTCGAACTGAATTCTGACGGATCAACCGGCTTTAATATATAATCTTTAACTCCTAATTTAACTGCCAGCTTGGCATACTCAAACTCGTTATAGCCTGAGAATATAATTGTCTTTAAACTGATGTCGTTGTGCATCACATTCTTAATAAGCTCTATCCCGTCCATAAACGGCATCTTAACATCTGTAAGCAGTATATCTATATGTCCAATTCCTGTATTCTTGTCAGATGTCAGATATTCCAGTGCCTGCTTTCCGTTGCACGCCTCAAATACTCCAAGCTCAATTCCCATTCTCTTAAGAAGCATTCTTATTCCGCTTCTTTCAATCTTTTCATCATCCACTATAAGTATATTATACATAAATCTACCCCGAAACCTTCCTCATTCACGAACTTTTGCTCTTATAATGATTATAGCTTCCGGGGCAATTATTATCAACTTATTTAGTTATATTAAAGATGCCATATATCTTCATTGTACTGTCGGATTGTTCTGTCTGATGAGAAAAATCCGGCATTTGCAATATTAACAAGCATTTTTTCTGCCCACGCATATCTGTCATCATAATCTGCGAGAGCCTTTTCTTTGGTTTCTATATAGCTTCGTAAGTCAAGCAATGCCATAAACCAGTCTTTTCCTACAATCTCATTATACAGTCTGTTAAGACTATGTGAATCACCTGCCTGAAGCATAGCATCCGATATTATAAAATCCACACATTTTTTTATAAGAGCATCTGTCTCATAAAGCTTCTTTGCGTTATAGTCACAATTTTCATAATGTGCAATAACTTCATCACTTGTTGCGCCAAATGTATATATATTATCTTTACCTACAAGCTCTGCAATCTCAACATTAGCACCATCCATTGTTCCTAATGTCACAGCACCATTGAGCATGAATTTCATGTTGCCTGTTCCTGATGCTTCTTTAGATGCAAGTGATATCTGCTCTGATATATCACATGCAGGAATCAGCTTCTCTGCCAGTGTTACATTGTAGTTCTGGACAAGCACAACCTTAAGGTAAGGACTTACGTCTTTATCAGCCTCAATAACCTTACTCAATGTAAGTATCAGATGAATTATATCCTTCGCAATTGTGTATGCAGGTGCAGCCTTTGCGCCAAATATCACTGTAACAGGAGTCTTTGGAATGTTGCCTGCCTTGATGTCAAAATATTTATATATTATATACAGTGCGTTCATCTGCTGTCTTTTATACTCATGCAGTCGCTTTATCTGTATATCGTATATTGACTGTGGATTAATCTCTATTCCCTGTGTCTGCTTAAGGTATTCTGCAAGATTTCTCTTGTTGTCTGTCTTAATCTCAAGAAGATTATCGTAAACATTTTTATCACCGGCAAACTTTAAAAGGTCTTTTAACTTTTCTGCGTCATGTCTGTATTCACTTCCGATAAGTGTCTCAATGTATTTCGCAAGTCCGTTATTACAGTGGATAAGCCACCTTCTGAATGTGATTCCGTTAGTTTTGTTATTAAACTTCTCTGGATATATCCTATAGAAATTATTAAGCTCTGTATTCTCTAATATCTCAGTATGAAGCTTTGCTACTCCGTTGACGCTCATTCCATAATGAATATCGATGTGTGCCATGTGAACGAGATTATTATCGTCAATTATATACACTGATTTATCTGTGTACTTCTTACGCACTCTTCTGTCAAGCTCTTTTATAATCGGCATAAGCTGTGGCACAACCCTGTTAAGATAGTCCACAGGCCATTTTTCAAGGGCTTCAGCAAGGATTGTGTGATTAGTATACGCACAGCTTTTTGATACAATATCAATTGCTTCGTCCATTGTTATCGGACTTCCATCTATATCTCCATTTTCTGTAAGAAGTCTTATAAGCTCCGGGATTACCATTGTCGGATGCGTATCGTTAATCTGGATAACTGCAAGGTCTGACAGATTCTTAAATGTTTTTCCGGTGTTAATACATTTGTCCCTGCACTCATCTAATATAAGCCTTGCTCCATTGCTTACCATGAAATACTGCTGATAGATTCTAAGAAGTCTTCCCTGTTCGTCACTGTCATCAGGATAAAGAAACAGTGTAAGGTTCTTGGCAATATCTGACTTATCAAAATCTATGCTGTCACCTTTTACGATGCTCTCATCAACTGTCTCCACATCAAACAAATGAAGCTTATTCGTTCTCTTTTCTCCGTACACATTGATATCATACATTCTTGAAACTACACTGATTTCACCGAAATTGATTGTGTATACCACATCTGTCGGAACAAGCCAGCTATCCTTACCAATCCATGGATTAGGCACTTCCTTCTGCTTTCCATTCTCAAACACCTGCTTAAAAAGTCCAAGATGATAATTAAGTCCGATTCCGTCACCATTAAGACCAAGGTTGGCAATTGAATCAAGGAAGCATGCTGCAAGTCTTCCAAGTCCGCCATTACCAAGTGACGGCTCTACTTCCAGTTCTTCAATATCTGAAAAATTTTTTCCTGCCTGTGTAAGTTCTTCCTTAACTTCATCATAGATTCCTAAATTAATAAGATTATTGGATAAAAGCTTTCCTATGAGGAACTCTGCAGAAATGTAGTATACCTTTCTGCCATTGTCTTTCACTATTCTATCACGTCCCTTTTGTGCAACCAGCTTCATAAGTGCATGAAAGCACTCCTCGTTGCTGCATAAGTGCAAGTCTTTTCCATATTCTTCCAAACATATAGTGTTAAGCATATCGTTGCCCTCCATTCTTGTATTTATATTTTATTATAGGGTTGCTGGAAAAATTCTCTTGCTTTATAATGGGATAAACTTGTACTATTCTATCATATTTAAGGAGAACCTTATGAATATAACAGATTACGGACCACTGAAAGAAACCAAGTCTCATTTTGATTCAGATTTTTTATATAACACTTACCCATGCTCTATCCCGCTTGATTTTACGGAAGTTCCGCTGCACTGGCATAATGAAATGGAGCTTATATACATCAAGAAGGGATGCATGATCGTAAGCGTTGACCTTGAGTATTCTGTTGTAAATGCAGGAGATATTGTTGTTGTCATGCCTGGACATATTCATTCTATTATCCAGAACGAGAGTGATTCATGCGAATACGAAAATATTCTTTTTAATCTTGATATGCTTGTTAGCAGGCAGTGTGATTATGATACTGTAAGCTTTTTTAACGGAATTGCCGGCTTTAAGGGGTATTGCTCTCCTGTTATCAGTAAAACTGCGCCACACTATTCTGATTTAATTCATTATATTGATGAAGCTGATAATATATGCAAGTATTTCCCTGACGGGTACAGGCTGAAAATCCGTGCATGTCTTTTTAATTTCTTTTTTGAGCTTAATGCACATTTTTACACACATACGGATATGCCTGTACACTTGTCTGATGATAAGATGGATAAGCTGAAACTGGTACTTAATTATATTGAAAAGAACTTTGCTCGTACAATATCGATTGAAGAGATTGCACAGTGGTGTCATTTCAGTCAGTCGCATTTTATGAAGTTTTTTAAGAACTGCACCGGCACATCTTTTATCACTTACTTAAATGACTACCGGCTTATTATTGCTGCAAGAATATTAAAAACCACAACCCAGCCGGTTATTATAGTGGCTTCGGATTGTGGTTTTGATAATATATCTTACTTTAATAGAAAATTCAAAGAAAAATATGGTGTTTCTCCGAGGGAATTCAGGAAATAAGGTGTTATTAATATAATCTGTTTTTTACATATTCTTCAAATCTTGGCAGTGCCATTGCTATTTTTCCATACTGTCTTGTATCTATAACGCCCTTTCGCTTTAAACGGTCACGGTACACAGAGAATAATTCTGGCTTCATGTCAAGCTTTTCACGAATATCTTTTACTGACTGATAACCGCTCTCAGATATAACGCTAAGTATTTCCTTATCTTTAGATGATAACTCTGCCCATATCTTACTGTATACATATTCATCTAAATACTGATCATACTCTGGCATAATATCTTCAAGTGTATGATCTTTTCTATTATCCCAGTAAAGATATCCAAGCACCTGAAACGCAAATGGATATCCTCTTGTAAGAAGTGTCATCTTGTCAGCCATTTCATCATTAATATCAAATATTCTCATGTAATGGCTTTTAATAGCTGTATAATTAAGCGGCTCTAATATAATCTTAGGTGCTCTGTATAAAAATGTAAGTGACTTTTCATTCTGTAAATCATATATATTCTCATACAATCCTGTCATCAAAAGATATATAGGATATTCTTCTCTTAAAAATATCTGAAATGAACTTGCAAATATTTTAATATTCTCTGAATTAATAACCTCATCAATTGTTATAAGAAGCCTTTTCCCCAGACGTTTTATGTGAGAAAGCATTATCTCAATAACATTTTCAATATCAGTAACAGGAACAGCATTCTCTACTGTTACCCCCAGTCCAAATACTGAAAAGTCAAGCTTTGCTTTAACAAATACTGCATGCATTTCTGGAATTGCATATATCTTTGCTGCCAGACTCTGTAAAAGATCACGGTTAGGATTAAGCTCAACTACTATCCATTCATCTGACCGTTTTCGTATCTCTGACGCAATGTTAGTCATCATTACAGTTTTTCCTGAACCTCTTACTCCTGTAATCATATATATCTGATTAGGCGATTCTTCCGCTGTAAAATCTCCAATTATTCTCTCTGTCTGTGCAATTCTCGAAATATACTGCACTGGTTTTTTCCCAAATGATAATGTAAACGGATTATTCATGCGCAGCCTCCTATATAAGTTTATATAACCTTTTATAACTTTTTGTTTGTTTTATAACTTTATATAAGTTTTTATAACTTTTTATTTATTATATAACCTTTTATAACTTTTATCAATTGCAAAATAAAAAATCCTGCTCTCTGGCAGCCCAAACCACCTGAAAGCAGGATTAACATTTTAATTATTAACACATTACATTAAGCCTTGTGCTCTGTTGTAAGCATTACATATCTTATTAGAATTCTTGATAAGAATATGCATTGCAACAAATGGTCCAATTCCACAGATAAAAGCACCAAATATCTGCCATAAAAGAACAGTTGTACCATTCTCCTGGATTGAAAGTCCATAACGAGGTCCGTTAGCTGCAAGTCTGTTACCAAGATTATAGTACCAGAACCATGCATATATACCACATGTTATGAGTGATAAAAGAACAAATGCAACAAGCCCTGATGTATTCTCTCCATCTCCATCACATGCAATATTAACATCATGTGCCATCTTGTAAATGAAATAATAGCTGTATATTCCACATGTGATAATTGAAAGAATTATGTATGAAGCAAGACCTCTGTCATCCTTTAATCTTGTACCTGAGTATGGTGGGATTGTGCCATTATTATAACCATTGCTGTAATTCTGATTAGCATTGTAACCCTGATTATAATTCTGGTTATTGCTGTTCCCATTGAAACTCTGCTTTACTTCATCAAAAGCACTTCCTAACTCTTTCTCAACCTTATTGAATACCTGACCTGCCTGACCAGCAATATCCTGCTCTGGTGAACAATTTGCTCCACAATATGGGCAGAACTTTGTTGAATCCGGAATCTGTTTTCCACATTTTGTACAAAACATATTAATTCTCTCCCCTTCATAAATTTAGTTTCTGAATGATACGGAATAGGATATTGTTCTGTGGCTCAAAAACCACTACATTGCCATCTCCAATAAACATTCTATACAAGTAAACTATAACAAATGCCCCTGCTATTGTAAACATAAAAATTTTATAAAATTTAATATTTATTTTAGATTTAAAAAGCATAGCTATCACAACAACTGGCGGCAGAAAAAAAAGTGGATGATACATGAATGCATCATGAATATTAAAATGCAGTAAAGATATCCATGCCCTTGACATTCCACAGCCTGCACATGATATTCCTGTTATGTATTTTATAGGGCATGTAACCCCGAAGCTTTCTAGTATCACATACAGCACAACAACTGCCGCAACTGATGTTATCACTTCTATTCTTCTATGCGATTTTCTTTTATATGCATTGCCTCCGCTCATTATTCCCCCTGATAATGCTTTTTATTACATTATAATCTCTCCTGCAAGCAATGCAAGACAAGGAAGCGTAATTATGCTAATCAATGTAGACAAAGTAACTGCACCAACTGCGAGCTTCTGGTCGTGACCGAACTTAATTGCAAAAAGTGTTGTAATAGCTGCACACGGGCATGCCTCAAGTATAATTGTAATAACAGCAACCATTCCACGGGCATGTATCAGATACATAACCAGAGTACAGATTACCGGTATAATAAACATCCTGAGAATAACCGTAAAATACACTCTTTTATCCTTTAAGATACTCAATAATGGGAACTGTGAAATAGTAATTCCTGTTATTATCATAGACAGCGGAGTATTCATGCCTCCGACAACATTAAATGTATCCTTTAAAACATCCGCAACCGGAATTCTTACAAGGAATATGACAAGACCGACCGCAACCGATATAATTGGTGGGCATGTAACAATCTTCTTTAAAAGTTCCTTGAAACTCATACTCTCTGAAACATACACAATTCCGACAGTCCATAAAAGAATATTGAATACAGTAACATATACGCTCGCATACAGTACACCTTCTGAACCGTACATTGCCTGAATAAGTGGAAATCCCATATAAGCCGCATTAGAAAATGTAGTTGCAAATCTTATAATGCCGCGCACTTCCTTTTTCATCAAAAATGTTATGCCAATCGATAAAGCCATTCCTATGCATATAGTAAGTATGCTGTAAAAAAGCATTCTGCCCATATTCTTAAGAATCTCGGCATTGTATCCTGACATGTAAGAATTAATAATCATAAATGGAACAACAAAATATATAAGAAGGTTAGAAAGCATCCCCTTTCCTTCTTCGTTAACCATCTTAATCTTTCCTATAACAACTCCACACAGTATAAGTATGAATAACTCAAATACCTGCTTCGCGGTAATAAGTGCTAAATCCATAGCTTCCTTATCCTCCTTTTCATACACACAAAAAACATGTTATATATTTCGTCTTCCGAAATATATAACATGTTAATGGCAAAGTCAAGTAAAAATCTAATACTTTATCTCTGGCATAAGCTCTGCACTTATTACATTAAGCATACGTTCCATTGTCTCTAACTCTTCTTTAGAAAATCTGTCCTCAATCCTGCCCATTACAGTCCTAAGATATGTATTGCTGATATTATAATAATCTATATACTTCTGTGTTACCTCGAGATGATACTCTCTCTTGTCTTCCTCAGACTGTACTTTTTTTAAGTATCCCTTCTTAACAAGGTTATTAATCTTATACGCCGCGTTAGGAGATGATATATTTGCCATATCAGCAAACTGTGCCACAGTAGGTTTATCAAGTGCATATATTATCTCCATGCAGAAAGTTTCTACAGTTGTAAGAGATGTCTCTCTCTCCTGTAGCTTTTCAAACATTTTCTGATAAAAATGCATCTTAAACTTCGTATATACCTTACTAAAAGAATCCTGCAGCACCTTACTTTACCTCCAAAGCTTTTTTAATTGTTTATTATTATAACAATAGCTCTATTCTATTGCAAATGTAAGTTCAGCTGACACTGCAAGTTTTCCGTCAACATAAGCTTCTGCCTTTCCTACTCCCACAGGCCCTTTTCTTGCTATAATCTCGCATGACAAGGAAAGCACATCCCCAGGTGTGACCTGAGCCTTAAACTTAGCATTTTTAATTCCTGCAAAAAGTGCTATATGTCCCTTGTTCTTTTCTTCCGACAACAAAGCGACTGCTCCAGTCTGCGCCAGTGCCTCAATAATAAGTACTCCCGGCATTACCTTCTTCTGTGGAAAATGTCCTACAAAATGCATTTCATTGGCAGATACGCATTTAATACCACAAGCCTTCTTTCCAGGCTCACACTCCGTTATCCTGTCTACTAATAGAAATGGATATCTGTGTGGCAGAATCTGCTGTATTTCATCTGAATTAAGCTGCATCTTTACACCACCTTTCTAAGCACGATGGACGCATTATGTCCACCAAAGCCAAGTGAATTAGACATAGCATAATCAACTCTTGACTCTCTTGCCTTATTTGGAACGATATCAAGATCACAGTCATCATCCGGCACCTGATAATTAATGGTTGGTGGAATTATATTATTCTTTACAGCAAGTGCCGATATAATTGCCTCAACAGCACCACTTGCACCTAACATATGTCCTGTCATCGACTTTGTTGAGCTTACCGCAAGCTTGTACGCATGTTCTCCAAATGCCATCTTTATCGCATTAGTCTCTCCCTTATCATTAAGCTTTGTACTTGTCCCATGCGCATTAATATAATCAATATTCTCTGGTTTTATTCCTGCATCCTTAACAGCCTCAGTCATTGCCTGTGCTGCCATGCTTCCGTCTTCGAGAGGGGCTGTAACGTGGTTTGCATCACATGTTGAACCATATCCTGCAATTTCACAGTATATCTTAGCGCCTCTTTTCAGTGCATGTTCATACTCTTCAAGAATAAGCACACCTGCTCCTTCTCCCATAACAAATCCGCTTCTTTCTTTATCAAACGGAATAGAAGCCCTGTTGACATCTTCTGCTTTGCTTAATGCATGCATTGATGTAAAACCACCAATTCCAAAATCAGTTATACAGCTTTCTGCACCTCCGCACACAATCACATCCTGATATCCATCCCTGATCTGTCTTAATGCATCTCCAACAGCATTGGTTCCACTGGCACATGCAGTAACAACACATGTACACATTCCATGTAGTCCGAATCTGATTGCAACATGTCCTGCCGCCATATTAGTTATCGACATTGGCACAAAATGTGGCGAAACCCTGTCATATCCTTTACTTTCGCCTCTTAAGCATTCTCTCTGTATAGTTGTAAGTCCGCCAATTCCACTCGACAATATAACACCACATCTTAATGTGTCTTCTTTGCCAAAATCTATAGCTGAATCCTTCACTGCTTCATCTGCAGCAGCAAGTGCATATATCGTGAAATCGTCCATTTTCCTTAATTCTGCTTTATCAACAATACTCTCTGCGTCAAAGCCTTTTACTTCACCGGCAAGCTTGACTGCACTGTTTTCTGTATTAAAATGTGTTATCTTACTAATACCACATTTACCAGCCTTTACAGCTTCCCACATATCATTAACATTGTTTCCGACAGGAGTAACTGCTCCCATACCTGTTATTACAACTCTTCTCATATTGCCATTCCTCCGTCTACACAAAGTACCTGTCCGGTTATGTATCGTGCTCCGTCACCCGCAAGAAATGCTACTGTTTCTGCAATATCTTCCGGCTTTCCCATCTCTTTAAAAGGTATATTCTCCACCACTTTTTCTTTAACAGCATCTGACATTGCTCCGGTCATATCAGTTTCAATCATTCCCGGTGCAACCGCATTTACAGTTATATGTCTTGACGCAAGCTCTCTTGCAAGCGACTTCGTCATACCAATAACGCCTGCTTTACTTGCAGAATAATTAACCTGCCCTGCATTGCCCATAACGCCAACTACAGAACTCATATTAATAATTCTTCCTGCTCTCTGTCTTAACATAAGCCTTGAAACTCCACGCATCATGTAAAATGTACCCTTTAGATTCACATCTATAACTGCATCGAAATCCTCATCCTTCATACGTCCAATAAGATTGTCCTTAGTAATTCCTGCATTATTGACAAGAATATCAATTCTTCCGCCAAGTAAATCCACAGCTTCCCTAATTAAACGCTCACATTCCTCTGAATTACTCACATCTGCCTTAATTGCATGGATTTCAATTCCATACTCTCTGCATAAATTAACTGTTTCACTGGCAGCCTCATCACCTGAACGGTAACTGAATACAATATCTGTTCCTTCACTTGCAAGCTTAACGCATATAGCCCTTCCTATTCCCCTGCTTGCACCTGTAATAAGTGCTTTTCTTCTCTCAGTCATTCCCTATCCTTTCCAAATCAATGTCAGATTTGCTCAACCAAAGCTTATATGTCCGATTTATTCAATCTATAATCTGTCATAATCTCATTAATAAGTTCCTGTACGCTCATTATCCGGTCAACTCTGTCTGCATTACTTCCTGCAAAAAACAGTCCATTATCCCAGTCACCCTTAACTGCTGCTATAAGTGCCCTGCTTATGCAATATGGTATACTGTCATCCTTCTTACATGCTGTAAGACAACCATTACATTTTCTTGCCGTGAAGGTTTCTCCTGCATCAAGCCTTTCAAGCAGTGGGCTGTTAATTGCACGTGCCGGCATTCCAACAGGACTTTTAATAATACGGATGTCTTCTCTCTTTGCATTAACAACAGCCTGTTTAAATGTATCTGAAGCATCACATTCATTGGTAGCAATGAATCTTGTCGCAATCTGTACACCTGCAGCACCTTTATTTACATAATGTGCCATATCTTTGCCATCAAACACACCTCCAGCGACAAAAACCGGGATAACCGCACCGGACTCTTCTATTACAGCAAGTACATCTGACAATATTTCATCGTTACTCTGTGTTTTTCCCTGTGTAATATCATCTACACCAAAGCCTAAATGTCCTCCTGCCATGCTTCCTTCAATAATGAACATATCCGGATACACATCATAATGCTTCTTATAAGTTTTCATAATTATCCTGGCAGCCCTGCCACTTGAAACAATAGGTGCTGCCAGTGTATCTGTTCCCTTAGTAAACTGTGGCAGATTAAGAGGAAGTCCTGCACCTGAGATAATAATATCTGCTCCTGCTGAAACTGCGGTCTTACAGCTTTCCTCATAATGAGAAACTGCAGTCATAATATTTACAGCTACAAGTCCCTTCTTTGTACTTTCTGCTGCAATCTGCTTAGCTCTCTTAATATGGTAATCAAGTGCCCTTAGATTCGCCTTAAGGGGGCTGCTCTTAAAATCCTGTTCATCATAACCTGCATTAACTGAACTGATAACTCCACATGCCCCATTTGCTGCGACTGCACCTGCAAGGGATGAAAGAGAAACTCCGACACCCATACCGCCCTGAATTACCGGAACATCAAGCACTTTGTCCTTAATCTGCATACAATTCCTTTCGCACAGCCTCATATTCTTCATATATTTGTTCAAATATTTTCTCAATTGGCTGTATCTTATCAATCTGGCCTGCAACCTGACCTGCCATCAGTGAGCCATTCATTGTGTCACCGTCAAACACTGCCTTACGAAGAGAACCTAATGTATATTTCTCAAGTTCCATCTTATCAGCACCTGCCTTCTCCTGCTTTACATACTCGCGTGACATCTCATTTTTAAGAACACGCACAGGAGTACCAGCAATTCTTCCTGTAACTATCGTGTCATTATCCTTTGCTTTAAGTATTGCCTGCTTATAATTATCATGTATAGGACACTCTGTACTTGCCAGAAGACAAGTTCCCATCTGTACACCTGCAGCACCAAGTGCAAATGCTGCTGCAAGCTGTCTGCCATCTGCAATTCCTCCGGCCGCAATAACCGGAATATTCACACTGTCAACTACCTTTGGGACAAGTGTCATAGTTGTCATCTCACCGACATGACCACCACTTTCTGTTCCCTCTGCAACTACTGCATCAGCTCCGAAACGCTCCATTCTTATTGCAAGCGCTGCACTCGAAACAACCGGTATAACCATCATTCCATTAGACTTCCATTTTTCCATATATTTAGCCGGACTTCCTGCTCCTGTTGTTACAATCTTTACATTTTCTTCCACAAGCAGTTCTGCCATTGCATCAGCTTCCGGATTCATAAGCATAAGATTCACACCAAATGGTTTATCCGTAAGTGTTCTGCATTTTCTTATGTTTTCACGAAGCATATCCGTGTTCATTCCACCAGCTCCAATAAGCCCCAGTCCGCCTGCATTACTAACTGCAGCTGCAAATTCTCCTGTTGCAATATTAGCCATTCCGCCCTGTATAAACGGATATTTTATTCCTAACATCTTATCTAATCTCATTATGCTGCTCCTTATTATGTCTCTATCAAAGCACTGCTCCAGCTAAGTCCCGCCCCAAAGCCTGCAAGAATCAGCTTTCTGCCTTTATCAAAGCATCCACTTTGTGCTAACTCATCAAGTGCTATTGGGATACTTGCCGCTGATGTATTACCGTATTCCGCTATATTTATATAGAACTTATCTTCATGTCCCGGATATTTTTTCTTTACATGATTGATAATTCTTTCATTAGCCTGATGGCACACAATATAATCTATGTCATCAAGTGTCATGTCCGATTTTTTCAATATCTCATCAATTCCCTGTTTAAGAACATCAACTGCAAAACGGAACACCGCATTTCCATTCATCTTTACATATGCATCCTGTGCACCTATACCTCTGCATACAAGTACATCAGTATCGCCTCTTGTGTAATTAATCTGTCTATACATATTGTCAGCCGCTTTTATAAGAACTGCACCTGCACCATCTCCAAAAAGCACGCAAGTTGAGCGGTCTGTATAATCTAATATCTTAGACATCTGCTCGCTGCCAATAAGCAGTATGTATTTATAATCAGTGCTGTTAAACAGTGCCTGTCCAACATTTAATGCATGCAGAAAACCTGTACATGCACTGCTTAAATCAAATGCAAGTACATTCTCTGCCAATCCGAGTTCCTTCTGTACAATTGCTGCAGTAGATGGAAATGCATTATCAGCCGTTGAAGTTGCAACTATAACTGCACCTATTTCTGCAATATCCACACCTGATGCTTCTACCGCTTCATATGCTGCTCTGACTGCAAGTGATGTAGTATTTTCATGTGTACATCTGTATCTTTTCTTAATACCTGTTCTTGTTGTTATCCATTCATCATTTGTATCAACAATCCGGCTTAAGTCATCATTCGTAATTATCTCTTCTGGGAGTGCTTTCCCTGTGGACACTATCTGAATGCCTTTCACTTTATCTCTCCCCTGTCTATATTCCTGAATTTGTCATATCTTGAATTAACAAGCTCTTTTGATTTCATCCTGCCAAGAATTCCGAGTTCTTTTTCTAACATTCTTGCTATATCTGAAAAACACCTGTCTCCTTCTGCAATTACACCATCAACGAGTCCGGCAGTAAAAAGCTCCTGTGCAGTAAGCTTCATAATCTCACTTGCCTGTGGTGCTTTCTTAGCATCCTTATATATTATTGACGCAAAACCTTCCGGAGACAGAATCGAATATACTGCATTTTCAAGCATATACACCCTGTCGGCTGCTGCCAGTGCCAATGCACCGCCACTTCCGCCTTCACCTGTGATTACTGATATAACAGGTACTGTAAGCTTAAGCATTGCTGCTATACTTCCCGCAATCGCATTACTCTGTCCGTTGCTTTCTGCTTCCATGCCCGGATATGCACCTGGCGTGTCAACAAATGTTATGACAGGTCTCCTGAATTTTTCAGCCTGTTTCATAACACGGACTGCTTTTCTATACCCTTCAGGTGACGCCATTCCGAAGTTATATCTTATATTCTCTTCTATATTCTTTCCTTTACGGTTTCCAATAACAGTTACCGTTTTTCCATTAAATGAAGCAATTCCTGCAACAAGGCTTTTATCATCTTTATAGTATCTGTCACCATGCATTTCTATAAAATCATCGAAAAGCACTTCTATGTATTTCATAATATCCGGACGGTCACTTTTTCTGGCTGCAAGGACTTTCTCATATGGTGTTAAAACATTTTCACTGCTCATGCTTCTCCTCCGGTATTCACATGCATTTTCAATATCTTTGATAAAGTCTGCTTCATATCTTTTCTGTCAACTATCATATCTATCATGCCATGTTCTAACAGAAACTCTGAGTGCTGGAAGCCTTCCGGCAGCTTCTGTCCGATAGTCTGTTCAATAACTCTTGGCCCAGCAAAGCATATAAGTGCTCCCGGTTCAGCAATTATAATGTCACCAAGACTTGCAAAGCTTGCGCTCACACCACCTGTTGTCGGATTAGTGAGATATGATATAAATAATCCACCAGCATCCTTGAACTTTTCAATTGCCACTGTTGTCTTTGCCATCTGCATAAGCGAGAAAAGACCTTCCTGCATTCTCGCTCCACCGCTTGCAGCGAATATTATAAGTGGCAGTTTTCTTTTCATTGCATATTCTGTGAGTCTTGTAATCTTTTCACCTACCGCAATTCCCATGCTTCCCATAAGAAATCTTTTATCCATAACTGCAACAGCTGTTTTGACTCCGCCAATTCGGCATGTTCCAGTAACTACTGCATCCTGCTGGCCTGTCTTTAATCTGTTTGCTTCAACCTTTTTCTCATATCCCGGAAAGCTGTTTGGATTGCCTGTCTTAACCTGTGCATACAATTCCCTGAAACTTTTGTCATCACTTATAAGTGCAATTCTTCTTGATGGTGTAAGGCTTCCGTCTGCCTGTTCCTCACTATCCCTTAATCTGTTGATAGTACCCCACCTTTTCTTACGCTTTAAGAAAATGTCATTGATATTCATTTAACTGTAATTCCTTCCTTAAGCCACTTTTCAATTTCGGTATGATTCTTCTCCCAGAAACCCGTATTGTAATTTCCTCTTATAAAATCCTTATGATATGTAAGAAGATGCATGAACTCTCTGTTAGTCTTAACTCCTTCAATTATCAGTTCCTCAAGAGCTCTTCTTAATCGTCTTACCGCCTCAAGTCTGCTGCTTCCAGTCACTATAATCTTGGCAATCATTGAATCATAAAACGGACTCACTTCATAACCTTCAAAAAGATGGCTCTCAACTCTTACTCCATAACCATCTGGAAAATGTAAGAATTTAATAACTCCCGGTGTAGCCGCATTTATTCTGCACTCAATTGCATGTCCATTGACACATGTATCTTCCTGAGTGATATTAAGCTTCATTCCGGCAGCTATTCTTATCTGTTCTCTTATAAGGTCAATTCCTGTAACCTGCTCAGTTACCGGATGTTCAACCTGTATTCTCGTATTCATCTCTATAAAATAGTAGTCACCCTGTTCATTCACAACAAATTCAACAGTTCCTGCACTATAATATCCTGCTGCTTTCGCAGCTCTTACTGCAGTCTCTCCCATGACTGTCCGCTTATCCTTACATAATCTTGCACTCGGAGCTTCCTCTAAAAGCTTCTGATTATTACGCTGGATTGAACAGTCACGTTCTCCAAGATATATTGTATTGCCATATTTATCTGCAAGAATCTGTATCTCAATATGCCGTGGATTGATTATCAACTTCTCTATGTACATATCATCGTTGCCAAATGCAGCTTTAGCTTCACTCTTAGCGGTTTCAAATGCATTTTCTATATCTTCTCTGCTGAATGCCTTGCGCATTCCTTTTCCACCGCCTCCAGCTGACGCTTTAATAAGTACCGGATAACCAATTTTTTCTGCAATGTGTGCTGCTTCCTCTGCTGTTGCAACCAGACCATCAGAGCCTGGTACAACCGGAACCCCGCATTCAATCATAAGCTGCCTTGCCGACTGTTTATCTCCCATGCTGCTTATTATGTCAGCTGATGGTCCTATAAATATAAGATTGTTCTCCTCACATTTTCTTGCAAATGCAGCATTCTCAGACAGAAAACCATAACCAGGGTGGACTGCCTCACACCCTGTCAGTATTGCTGTTTCTATTATCGCATCCTGATTAAGATAACTTTCAGCCGCCTTTGCCGGTCCAATGCAAACTGCCTTGTCTGCTGCCATAACAGCAAGTGAATCCTTATCGGCTGTTGAATATACAATTACAGTTTCTACATCCATCTCTCGGCAGCATCTGATTATCCTTAACGCTATTTCACCACGGTTTGCTATCAGTATTCTCTTAAACACTTCTGCTACCTCCGTTAATTAAGGATTACAAGCGGCTGTCCATACTCAACCATAGTGCCATTCTCTGCTGCCACTTCCTTAACCGTACCGTCACAATCTGCTGTAACTTCGTTCATCAGCTTCATTGCTTCAATTATTCCAATAACATCACCGGCATGAACGCTCTGCCCTGGTTTTACAAAAGGTTCCTCATCAGGACCTGCTGCTGTATAGAAAGTTCCAACCAATGGTGCTTTAATTTCTTTAATATGCTCATCTGACTGTGGCTGTACGTCCTGAATAGTTGTAACGTTCTGTTCCTGTTCTGTACTAATGCGAACAATATCTTTCTTTACAGGCACATCACATATGGCTTCGTGCATTGTTTTCTTCAGTCCAAGGCATACGCCATTCATCTCCAGATTCAGTTCGCTACATCCACTTGCATCAAACTTATCTATAATCCCATAAATATCATTAATATCCATAACAAACTGTCTTCCTTAAAATCTTTATGTTAAGCTGCATTCTTGTCAACATACTCAACAATTGCTTTAACTGATGTAAGATTAGGAAGTTCTTCTTCTGGAACAGTAATTCCATAAGCATCTTCAACTGCCATCATAAGTTCCATAGAATCAAGTGAATCAATTCCAAGATCATCCTTTAAATTCGCTTCTAATGTAATCTTATCCTCTGAGCAGTTAATAGTATCCATTATAATTTCTTTTACCTTTTCAAATGTCATTGTTTTGTTCTCCTTAAATAATTTTATCTAAATATATTTAACTAATATATTTGAGCTAATTATAAGAGCACAAATCAGGTTTGTCAATACTATTTTGATATTCAAAGTATTTATTTTGTTTCACAGCTGAGTATTATTCCGCCTCGCTCAGCATAATAACTGCATAATCCTCCTGCTTTATATACACACACATCCGTAGCACCATATGCCTGCTTTATCATATCTGCTATCTTATCTGCAAGAGCTTCATTCTCAACATGACATATTCTGAGTTTTCCGCCTTCATATCCTGCATCGTCTAGTAATGCCTGCAGTTTTACAAGAAGTTTTTTATCACCTCTGCATTTACCGATTGCTTCCAATGTTCCATGACTGCTTGCTGTTCCTATTACACTTATGCCAAGAACCTCCGCAGCCGATGCTACAACCTTGCTTACACGACCATTCTGTGCAAGATTATGCAGTGATTTTAATGAACAGAACAATCTTGTTTTCTGCATATATGCATCTATTGCTCCGTCTATCTCTTCAAATGTCTTTCCCTCTTTAATCATTTGCTGCAATTGTTCCAGTATAATACGCATCTGTGGACCAGTGCTTTTAGAATCTATTACTCTGACCTTAGCCTGTGGATGTTCCTCCAGATACACTGCTCTCGCTGCCATTGCAGAATTATATGTTCCTGACATTCCTGCAGTTATTGTTACAACAAATATCTCATTATCATCGCCAAAAGCTTCAAGCCACGCATCTATTCCAGGACACGCAGTGTATGAACGTCCCTTATGTTTTTCAAGAACATCAAGCATTCTGTGAATATCAAGCTGTTCATCATCACAAAACTCCTCGTTATCTGTAGATATTGTAAGCGGAACTGCCTTAAAATCCATTACCTCAAGTTCTTTTATATCGCATGCTGAATCTGCTACTAATCTCATTATTAAACCTCCTGTTTGCCGGATATACTCCGTTTTAATGTAGTTTTAAATACTATGTCATATTGTATTTTATAACTTATAGTGTTACAATATACAAAAATAGCGTTTTTGTATATTTCAGGAGTACATTATGAATATAGTTAACAAAGATTCTAAGAATACATTTACACGAATGTGCATAGGTGAAGCAATAATCAAGCTTCTTAAAGACACTGATTTTGATAAGATTCGAATTACGAGTGTAGCGAAATGTGCCGGTGTATCACGCATAACTTTTTACAAATATTATGAATCAATCCATGATGCACTATGCGACTATCTTAACATTATTATAATTGAATATCTGGAAGAATGTGCCAACACCCCTGAAAACGGGAGCTTTCTTGATTATTCTCACATTCTTTTTGCACTTGAATTCTTTAACCGGTATAAGGATTATTTTCTTACTCTTTCAAGATGTGGACTTCATTCTATTCTGATTAACAGTATTAATAATTTTATGTCTGAACATTTTACGAATCCTAAGAATTACTCTGAGTACAGACTATACTGTTACTCTGGCGGATTGCTTAATACATTTTTAAAATGGGAAGAAAACGGATGTGACTGTGATGCTGGCGAGATAGCCAGAACTCTTGAAGAACTTTATAGTTAATAAGCCACTCCTTACGGAATGGCTTAAATATTTTATAATCATTTATTAATCTGTGAATGCACTTTTCGACGTACTACAAGGAAACATATAACCTGCATAATTATCGTTGCCGTCCATGATGCCGGATATGATATGAACAGGTCATAAAGAGTTCTGTGACTTGGGAATATGACGAATATCCAGAATATTCTCATTCCTACAGTACCAATAACCGATAATATCATAGGTACTAGCGAATACCCCATTCCACGAAGCGCGCCCGGAAACAGATCCATTATTCCACATAAGAAATATGGTACTGTAGTAATTGATAATATCTCAACACCACATTTGATAACATCTTCACTGTTAGTGTATATCATAAGCACTTTATCACCAAATATATATGCACCGCAGCCAAATACAAGTGATGCTCCTACCGAAAGTATTGCACAATCTATAAGCACCTTGTCCATTCTCTTGAACTTTCTTACACCATAATTCTGACTTGTAAAACTCATGCAGGCCTGTGTTACTGAATTAATTGATGCATATAGAAAACCAAGAATATTGTTGGCTGCTGTATATCCTGCCATTGCTGTTGAACCGAATGAATTAACCGACGACTGCAGCAGGGCATTTGAGAAATTAATAACTGTACTCTGTATTCCTGCCGGAATTCCAACCTGAAATATCTGTTTAAGATAGTATCCCTTTATCTTTAGCTTTGAGAATCTCAACTGGTAACTTGCATCTGTCTTATTCAGACATCTTAATACAAGCACACACGATATAAACTGTGAAAATATTGTTGCGATTGCCACTCCTGCAACCCCTAAGTTAAACACAATAACAAGTACCATATTAAGGCATGCATTTATAATTCCAGCTGCTATAAGAAACATCAGCGGTCTCTTGGTATCACCAACTGCTCTAAGAACAGCCGCACCATAGTTATAAAGCATAAAGAATGGCATACCAAGAAAATATATTCTCATATACAGTGTTGAGAGGTTAATTACATCATCCGGTGTTCCCATAAGCTCAAGTGCCGGCTTAGCCATCAGCACGCCTATCAGCGCCATCACAACTCCGCTTATTGCTGCAAATGTTATCGCAGTATGCACTGTCTCTGACATCTCTTTATGTTTGCCTGACGCATAGAATCTGGCAGCCAGTACATTTGCTCCCAAAGAAACTCCTATGAAAAGATTAACAAACATATTAATAAGCGCTGTCGTTGAACCTACTGCTGCTAACGACTGGCTTCCTGCAAATCTTCCAACAACAATTATGTCTACAGCATTAAACATTAGCTGTAATATTCCTGAAAGCATCAATGGCACTGAGAACGATATTAACTTATCCATTATTGTGCCATTGCACATATCTATTTCGTATTTATTCTTACTCATTGTAAATTTCCTTTATAAAGAATTGGACAGACTATTCCCAATATCCAAGTTCAACACCTTTTTTATAGATTCCTACGCCCTTAGAATAATATCCATACGCATTAAAATGTGTCCAGTCTGAACGGAGTTTCACAGATATATATCCAAACGCTCCATATAACTCATCTATCTTTTCCTTTTTCAAACCACAATCATCCAGCCCGTTCTGAATCATATAGACTCTTGTATTAAAGAAATGTTCTCCAAATGCTTCTCTTAGCGCTGCTTCCCATGCAGTGTCATCAGCTCCTACATAGTCATCTCCATCCTCCAGATATGACTGGCTGTTGTCTGCAAGAGATGTTCCTGGATCATCCGTGTCCCCAACTATGATATAATTCTCACAGCCTGTATAATCAATCACTGCCTGATACTGGGAAATAAGCTCATCATAGTCATCCCATCCACCGTTACTTCCCATCTCAAGCACAAGAATATCATCCTTATGATCATATGCCGCTTTAGTTATAACAGCAGTACCTTGTGGAATAAACATATAATCAGGCTGTTCAAGACCTGTATCATCACATATTCTGATGCTGACCATATAATCCTCTATATTATAGTCATCATCCTCCATATCTTCCCAGTAATCTTCAATATCTCGTTTCTTATCAATCTGACATAATACGCCATCTATATATACAGTATCAGGATAATCATTATATTCAATGCCATATCCGCTGAAATCATACATATAAACAGGATTCCCCTTATCATCCATAAGGCATACATCTTCATATGTATTCTTGTTAAGATTAAGATTACGGTCAGTATGCATCTTAAGGCCACCAGCTCTTCTCGCTATCTCCGCTGATGTCTCCCCTGATACACCAAAATTAAATGTATTAAGACCAGTAAGCTTTCCTAAAGTATATGGTGCAGTGTAATAACTTATATCAACTCTTCCTGCTTTAGTAAGTATATAAGCATCATCTGAGCCAAAGCCTTCCATCATGCTGTCGCCCCAGCAGGCAATTGATACAGTATCACTTGTATAATCCTTATCATCTTCATAAGGTTCTGTATAATCTTCTGTACCGATATTCTGTGAGACCTTCACAATTACATGTGTTTTATCTCCCCGTGGTTTTATGATCTTAGCCATATTAATAAGATTATCTTTAGTTTCCGGTCTGCCATTCAATACCACAGCCCCTGCGGCAATACCTCCTGCAAGCAAAACCACTGCAATCCCCCATATCGCTGCTTTCTTTAATTTCATAAACTCACCTTTTCTGCCCCTTATATATCTGGCACTTCTGTTATAACACTTATTTACCCGACCTGCAAATATAATGAAGCAATCAAAGCAAAGATTCAGTAAGGGTTCGATTCACATCACCCTGAAATAATTCACTTGAACAAAAAAATAGAGCGGGTGATGGGGTGCCAGGTGCCTGTGGCACCTGCTTGGCACCGACCGGAGCGAAGCGGAGACCGAACCCGTGGGTTCGATTCACATCACCCTGAAATAATTCACTTAGACAAAAAAATAGAGCGGGTGATGGGAATCGAACCCACGTATCTAGCTTGGAAGGCTAGTGTTCTACCATTGAACTACACCCGCATAATCACTGATATCTCAATGCTTTGTTAAGATATCATAATTATATTATAAAGTCAAGTATTTTATGCCAATATGTTCTTTGCGACATGTTTTATCGACACATATACTTGACATTATCTGTTCTTAGGAATAAATTATGTTAGTTGCATTTTAGTTTGTAAAATATTATGGAGTAATTTCAATGACTAACAATTTAGACCACATTTTTTCTAATATAGATATAAGGAAGCTTCTAATTCCTATCATGCTGGAAAATCTCTTGGCTTCACTTATGGGAACTGTTGATACTATGATGGTAAGTAATGTAGGTGCATCTGCTGTTTCAGCAGTATCGCTTGTTGATTCCATCAATATTCTTGTAATACAGGCCTTATCAGCACTTGCTGCCGGAGGTGCAATCCTGTGTTCCCAGTACATAGGAAGCAGCAACCCTAAAGGTGCCAACCGCGCTGCGAGACAGGTATTTCTTGTCATGACAGTGCTGTCGGTTTTCATATCAGCAATATGTCTCATTCTTCGTGTACCAATGCTTAAGTTCATCTTTGGTTCTGTAGAAGCTGAGGTTATGGCTGATTCACAGGCGTACTTCCTGTTTACCCTGTTGTCATTTCCATTCATTGGCCTGTATGACGCTGGTGCGTCCATTATGAGAGCCCAGAAGGACAGCAAAAGCCCTATGACAATATCAATAATATCCAACTTTCTTAATATAGGTGGTAATGCTATTCTTATATTCGGTCTTGGCATGGGTGTTGCAGGGGCTGCACTATCAACACTTGCATCAAGAGTTTTCTGTGCAGTTGTTGTAATTATTAAATTAAGAAACCCTTCTCAGACTATCTGCGTAAACAGATATTACACAATCCGTCCCGACTGGGATTTAATTAAGAGAGTCTTATATATTGGTATTCCTTCAGGTATTGAAAACAGCATGTTCCAGTTTGGAAAGCTGGCAATCCAGTCAACAGTTTCAACGCTTGGAACTGCGGCCATCGCTGCAAATGCTGTGACCAATATTCTGGAAAATCTTAACGGAGTTGCCGCACAGGGTGTAGGTATCGGACTTATGACTATAGTTGGCCAGTGCATTGGAGCCGGAAGAAAAGATGAAGCCATATATTATATAAAGAAGCTCAGTAAAATGGCTGAAGCTGCCATTATTATAAGCTGTCTTGTTGTATTTGCATTATGCAGGCCGATTACCATACTCGGCGGAATGGAAGCAGAAAGTGCAAGAATGTGTTTTGAGATGACTCTTTTCATAACAATAACCAAGCCAATATCATGGGTATTGTCATTCATTCCGGCGTACGGAATGCGTGCTGCCGGAGACGTAAAGTTTTCAATGATAACATCGTGTGCAAGCATGTGGTTATGTCGTGTAAGCTTTACTATATTCTTATGCCGTGTATATGGTTTTGGTCCTATTGCTGTATGGATTGGAATGTTTTCCGACTGGACTGTCCGCGGTATAATATTCACAATTCGCTTTTATTCACGCAGATGGCTTAACCACCATATAATTGATTAATATTAATAAATTAGATTAACGATAAAAAACGCATGCCAGATTGAAAAAATCGGACATGCGTTTTATTATTTTGTTATGAATTATAATATTGTATTGTAAACCATATTATTACAATCAGCCATTAACCTAGAATCCCTTACAGTTACCCTTAAGAGTTGCTCCTGTAATATTAACTTTGCCATTAATATTAGTACAATCCTCAATAATAGCCTTGCCAAATGTTACTTTATAACCAAGTGCAGATGGTTTTCCTGTAAGTGGCCAGTGATAATTATTACCCTTATTAGAATCTGAAATACAATTCTTCATTGTTACAACACCACTCTGGTTGTTTCTATCGAAACCATTAGCATAGTTTCCCTTAGCTGTACATCCAATAAGCTTATGATTAAGAGGATCAAGGTGAGCTGCCTTTCCTGGTGTTTTGTTATCTATTCCACCCATCTTAAATCCGTTACCATCACCATATATTCCATCACAGTATCCATTGTAGTTAGCCTGGCAGTTTACAAGTGTTACTGCTCCATGAGCTGCATAACAATCCCAGCCATCATCACTATTGTATTCAGCTACACAGTTTTCAAAATAATTGCCTTCACCTGAATGAAGTTTTACTGCAAAACCATCAGCATTCTCACCCTTAGCATCTGCATTATGATGAGACTTGCAATTATAAAACTTGTTATTAGCTCCTCCGTTGCTTACCTGAAAACCTGCATCTTCATTATAACAGCATGTTACATACTTTAATGTATTATTAGAACCTGAAATAAAGATTCCATTATCAGAAGCATTCTTAACTGTAATGTTAGAAAGTGTGCTTCCATTACCTGATAATGTAATTCCTCTTCCTGAACTTTCGCTTGTCTGTGAGAAATCTATTGTCGCATTATTCTTTCCTGCAAGATTAACACCTGCTGGAAGTGAAACAGCTCCGGACTTAACAGTTCCATCAATAACTACTGTCTGTCCTGACTTAGCCTTCTTAAGTGCATCTGCTAAAGACATTCCACCAGCCTTAACCACATAATTACCTGATACAGATGAACCTGTTGATGAACCTGAAGATGAGCTGCTTCCTGATGAAGAGCTACCTGAACCTGATGAACTTCCTGATGAAGAACCAGATGACGAGCTGCCATTAGAATCAACCTGTACTTTGTAAATGTTGATTCCGCTGTTCTCTGAATACAGATATATGTATCCCTTAGAACCTGAATATGAATATGTTCCTAAAGAAGCTGTCTTATTAGCTGCAATAGTTCCAAGCTTCTTTCCATTAGAATCAGCTACGATTAAATTACGGGTAGAGCTTCCACTGCTTCTTAACACTACCTTTATTGTATCAGAACCTGACACTGGTACCTTAACTGAACGGTATGATGTAGTGCCTGTACCAGAAAGAGCCAGACAATATGTATATGCTGTGCCATCTACTGTTACAGATTCCGCCTTAACCTTCATATTCTTACTGCTTGTTGCCATAAGACCAAGTCCGTCTACTGTAGTACTTGATTTAATAGTTCCTAACTTCTTAAAATTAGAATTCTTGAAATTCCATGAATTCTGTGTTGCCGCATTAGCTGACAACACTGGTGCTGCTGTAAAACATACTAATAATACTGCAACAACAGCTGCAAAAACCCTTCTTGCCTTCTTAATCATTATTAACCTCCCATACATTATAGATTAAATAGCAAAAGAGGCGTTATTTTGCTGGCAGTGTCCGATATCATGCAAAATAAATCGCCTCTGATGCTAAAAATACCATAATAAGGATAAAAATGAAATGGCTTAAAATTACAAAGATTTACGCAAGCGTTTGTGCATTTTGTATAGTCAGTTCTGAATTATACCGTTTTCTTAATACATTTTTACTTAAGAACTGATTTATTGTCACTTACCTTGATGTGAAAGTGGTTATCCTATGTATAATATTTGATTTCTTTAAGAGGATATGGTCAACATTTTTATGGACGTAAAAATGTATTTTGCCACACTTTTATGTACGAATTTTTGTGTTGCATTACATTTTTCTGCACGAACTTTTATATTATATCACATTTTTCTGCATGAACTTTTCTGAATCCACTCATCTGGCATCTCAAAATGCTGGTAATCTTTTGCATGTTCCCAGTCGCCACCCCACTCAAATCCATGTTCTGCAAACACCTTATAGCACAAATCGTCATGGTCGATTTTATATGGAAATTCAATGCTTCTGTCTGTATACTTTTCAGCATTGGCAGGCTCTACATTTCTTCTACCATCAACATATTTCACATAAGGATTATAAAGCGTGTTGATGTCAACCGCCAGCCCTAACGCATGCTTTGACAGCTTCGTTGAATAGGAAATGTATCTAAAATTAAACGCTGAAGAATTATTATCACTCATCGACTTCTCGTCATCAGCATCATATTCATCAATAAGTCTGATTTTTTCAATCTCATAGCCAGCCTCGTAAAGCTGCTTAAATATATCAAGCACATCATCAGCAATCAGTCTGCTCACAACCAGCTCACCTGTGTGCGTTTCCCCATCAAATCCTACATGCAAAACTTTAAGATACCGCAAATCTTCTCTTGGCACGGTGCAGTTGTCCTTAAATGATTTTCCCTGCATCTTTGCAAATATTTCGTCTGGAATTGGTGATATGGTGAATGGTTGGGTGTTCATGTGTGTGCTCCTCTGTTTTTTATATCTGATATTCACATTCTGTTATCCTGCAATTCTTACATATGCAGAATGCAGGCTTCTATTTTTGTTCTTTGGCTTGCCTTTGGCGGTGTGATTTTAACATATCCTTTGGGTTTCTTTGCATTTGCAACAAAAGAATAGTAACTGTGTTGAAGTTGATTGCGTAATACCTATAAGTATTACTTACTCTCTCAACATCTTTCCTGCAAATGGCGTTATTTGACTATCATATTAATTTACACTACTCTCAAACCCTTTGAGGGAACAGGATGGAAGGTCGGCAGTTTGACTATCATATGAATTTACACTACTCTCAAACGACAGTGCGCTGTGCAGTGGATTGAATGCTGTTTGACTATCATATGAATTTACACTACTCTCAAACATTATAATAGCCACCTATATATGCATCTTGGTTTGACTTTCATATGAATTTACACTACTCTCAAACGAATCTTGTTTCGTAATATTCTTTTATTTCGTTTGACTATCATATGAATTTACACTACTCTCAAACCGCTAAGCTTTTTGGGGGTAATCTGTTTGTGTTTGACTATCATATGAATTTACACTACTCTCAAACACCATGCGGGGCAGTATACGCCATATAATAGTTTGACTATCATATGAATTTACACTACTCTCAAACGCAAATCCAACGTCATGGGAACGTCCCAAAGTTTGACTATCATATGAATTTACACTACTCTCAAACATACAGCTTTGATCGTTTCTTCTTTTGTCCGTTTGACTATCATATGAATTTACACTACTCTCAAACCGGACTACATAGATGTGTCTAAGTGGACAAGTTTGACTATCATATGAATTTACACTACTCTCAAACAGTGACGGAATACACATAGACGGCGGTTGTGTTTGACTATCATATGAATTTACACTACTCTCAAACTCAGCCCAAGCAACTGCCGAAATTTCCATAGTTTGACTATCATATGAATTTACACTACTCTCAAACTCTTTGTTCACTATGCAATCCCACTATCCGTTTGACTATCATATGAATTTACACTACTCTCAAACACACGGAAGAGTACGGCATTGTACATTGTGGTTTGACTATCATATGAATTTACACTACTCTCAAACACACTTGTCATTGTGCCGTCTAAAATTCTGGTTTGACTATCATATGAATTTACACTACTCTCAAACTAAACATGATATATATAGAATGGAATGCCAGTTTGACTATCATATGAATTTACACTACTCTCAAACCAACACAGACAATACAGAAGAAGGTGGCGGGTTTGACTATCATATGAATTTACACTACTCTCAAACTGCGGTTTTCTTTCCTAAGTGTACAAGACTGTTTGACTATCATATGAATTTACACTACTCTCAAACCTTGCAATGTATTCATTAACAACAATTGGCGTTTGACTATCATATGAATTTACACTACTCTCAAACCTACTGTCCAGATGAAAGCCACAATAAAAGGTTTGACTATCATATGAATTTACACTACTCTCAAACATTGATGGTGTTCTTATCATTTTCTTTTTAGTTTGACTATCATATGAATTTACACTACTCTCAAACGTATACGCGTTACAAAGCAACCATAAAACAGTTTGACTATCATATGAATTTACACTACTCTCAAACTAACTCGCCTTTGTCAATTTTTCTTATTCCGTTTGACTATCATATGAATTTACACTACTCTCAAACCCTCAAATCCGATTCTCACCGAGTAAACATGTTCCTACATAACATGGGTACATTCATAATGATAACATTTTTATTCTAACTTTTAATAATAACACACATATCTTTATCTATAATGGTTACTTTTTCCTCCTCAATAATATCATTACTATCGTGGTTTTCAATTAACAATAAGTATATTTTCTCATAAAACATTTTCTTATACAGCATCTTTAATTCATCTTTTGTAAAATATGATTTCATATTGACTAAAACAAATACTTTCTTACCAAACACTTCACTAATTACACATATGTAATCAATCAGTTTTTCCAATAAATTCTCAGGATTAGTCTCGAATTTAACATCTAACTGTTTAAAAAGGTCTGTAACATTACCTTCTTGATTACATTGCAATATATACGGCATATTATCCATTACATTAGATACCATGCTCAACATAGATGAGTATAGTATTCTCCACTCATTCATCATTTCGCTCTCAACCACACTCTTTTCCATAACAGAATACAGTTTTGTTAAAACTCTTTTTTGATTAAGGTCTGTGGCAAATGGATCTATTATCAATTCTAATTTTTTTGAAAATGGTAATATTTCTCCATTATCTGATAAAATCCAGCCTGAATCATTATCTGAAAGCTGTTCTTTCAATTCACTGACAAAATCTGTGAATTTTTCCTGTTTCTCTAATATTAAGACAGCAACCCTCCCTTCTTCTAACTCTATTGGACATTCAAATTGTTCTTTTACAATCTTCACAATACTATTAACCTCCTATCATCATCCAATGTAGAATTAGTATTTTCTCCTACTATTATCTCCATTTTTGAATATTGTTTCTCAGTAAGTGTTAATATCTGCACCAATCCCTGCGGTGGCTTATTCTTCTTTACATTAGAGACAATTCCATCAACAACAGTAGCATCTGTCTCTTATACACATCTGACGCTGCCGACGACGGAGAGAG
>ERZ1026960.139-NODE-139-length-42317-cov-6.305499_pt1 | contig 42317 bp, 41 predicted proteins | sample MGYA00519458_ERZ1026960 | MGnify/ENA primary metagenome ERZ1026960 (study PRJEB26926, sample SAMN06164516) | human gut metagenome | biome: ENVO:00009003; feature: ENVO:2100002; material: ENVO:00002003 | host: Homo sapiens | place: USA | collected 2012 ...
GAAACCCATCAGGGGTGTCTTTCGTTTGCAATCACAGGTTTTTCAGAACTTTTTAGTTCTGAAAAACCGCACGCAGCTTGTCAAAAAAGCTTTTTTGACAAGCTGAGAGAAACAGGGAGGCGACGGACATGGACGACAAGCAGCTGATGGCGCAGATCGCCGCCGGGGACCAGGCGGCCCTGCAGACCCTGCTGCGGCGGCACGGACCGCTGCTGCAATATATCCTGAAACCCATCCTGACAGACCCCCGGGAGCGGGAGGAGTGCCTGGCGGATATCTCCCTGCGCCTGTGGCAGCGGGCCGGGGACTATGCGCCGGAGCGGGGGGCGTTTGTGCCGTGGCTGACGGTGCTGGCCCGGAACATGGCCCTGAACCGGGCCAGGCGGCTGCGGAGGGAGGAGCCCCTGGACGAGGCCATGCCCCACGGAGACGGCAGCGCCGAGGAGGCCCTGCTGCAAAAGGACCGGCGGGAGCAGCTTCAGACGGCCATCCGGTCCCTGGGCCGCGAGGAACAGCAGCTGTTCTTCCGGAAGTATTACTACTGCCAATCCACCGCCCAGATCGCCGCAGAGCTGGGCATCACGGAGCGGGCCGCCGAGGGGCGGCTGTACCGCCTGCGGCAGAGACTGCGGAATCTGTTGGGAGGTGACCTGCTGTGACGGACGACATCCGCTTTGACCGGGATATGCAGACCCTGCTGGAGCAGCTGCCGGAGGAGCAGCTGCCGGCGGCCCGGGTGACCCCCTGGCGGCAGGCCATGCGCTGCGTTCTGTGGGGCATCGGACTGACCGGCATCACCCTGAACTTCTGGAATCTGCAGCATCTTCTGCCTATGGTGGGCAGCATCCTGCTGGTGCTGGGGTTCCGGACCCTTCGGCAGGAGAACGGCTGCCTGCGCAGCTGCTGGCGGCTGTCCATAGCCCTGGCGGTGCTGCGGGGAGGCTATGCCGTCGTTATGGGCACCGTCCTGTCCCGGCTGGTCCCCTGGCTGGAGGTGGCCATAGTCTGGACCTTGAGCGTCCTGTTCTGGCTGGTGTGCCTGGGCCTGTGGTGGGGCATGAAGGAGATCGGCCGCAAGGCCGGGCAGGAAAAGCCCTCCGCCAAGGCGGCGGGGGCCCTGGTGCTGTGGTATGGGGTGCTGATCCTCACCGGCCTGCTGGGCCAGACCTTGCAGGGAGCGGCGGTGTGGCTGCTGCTGGCGCTGTATATCATCATTCTGCGGCAGCTGACCCGGCTGACCCGGGCCCTGGACAACTGCGGCTATGCGGTGGAGGCCGCGCCGGTGCGGCTGGACGGCCGGTGGCTGGCGGGGGGATATCTGGTGCTGGTGCTGGCGGCGGTGCTGCTGGGCCAGGCCCTGGGCCAGCGGCTGCCCATGGACTATAGGCCGCGGCAGGAGCCGTCTCAGACGGCCCAGGCCGTCCGGGACCGGCTGGAGGGGCTGAACCTGCCCCGGGAGCTGCTGGACGACCTGTCGGACGAGGACGTGCTGTCCCTGTCCGGGGTGACCCAGACGGTTTGGATGCAGGAGCCGGTGAAGAAGCCCCTCAGCGGCCAGACCATCCAGTTCTGGCGGGCGGCCCTGCTGGCGCCCGGCGATAACGGGCCGGACCGCTGGGCCATCCTGACCTATTTCCGATATGAGGGCGATTCCTGGTCCGGGGACACCGACGGACTGTGGCTGGTGCCCCACTACCCTTATGATGCCTATGTGGAGGAAGCCCTCAGCGGGTATATCCTGTATGACGGGCCGGAGGGCGCGATGGCCGCGCCCATGCAGAGCCTGGTCCGGCAGGAACAGGCCCAGTATACCGACTGGCTGTGGCCGGATATTCCGTCCAGCGCCAGCTTGTACCTTTTTGCCGAGTGGTCCCTGCCCCGGAAGGGGGAAAATATCCGGGGCTATCTGCTGTACTGGCGGGAGACCGTGCCGCCCATGGAGAAGGATCCGGTGCAGATGATGGATCAGCCGTATCTGCACCGGCAGATGAAATGGCGGTATCCCTATGCCACGGCCCTGGACCAGCGGAGCATTCCGTATGCCACCCAGAACTTTGAGCCGGGACTATTCAGCGTGTATCAGCAGGCGGACGGCACCGTCAGCGCGTACCTTGAATCCGCTGAGCGGGGCTCCATCTCCAAGCGCGGCACTCCCCCGGCGGGGTAAAAAAATCCCCGGTGCTTCGGCACCGGGGATTTTTTTCAGACTGATGTAATTAGTCAGCAGGATTGATAGCGCCGTTGGGGCAGGTATCACTGCAGGTACCGCAGTCCAGGCAGGCGTTAGCATCGATCACATAACGATCGTCACCCTGGGAAATAGCACCCACGGGACAGACGTCAGCGCAAGCGCCGCAGCTGACACAAGCAGAGCCGATCTGATAAGCCATAGTAGCACCTCCATTTAGATTATGAGCATATTGTATCATGAAAATCCAAAATTGCAACCCCCTGTCCGGATGAAATATCCGGAAACTTTCATTTTTCGTGGCGGTTTACAGTCCCGGGGCCGGGGATGGCCTTGCGTCCTGTGAAAAAGTATATTATACTGAAAGAAAATTCCGCAGGAGGGCAACGCCATGGAGCACCGGGACCGGCTCTGGCCGGGAGGGTACACATTTCTATACGACGACGGGCTGTTCCGCCCCTCCACGGACACGTTCCTGCTGGGGTCCTTTCCCCGGCTGCGGCGGGGCATGACCGTGTGCGAGCTGGGGGCCGGAACGGGGCTTCTGAGCCTGCTGCTGCTGGCCCGGGAGCCGGAGCTGACGGTCACCGGGGTGGAGCTTCAGCCGCAGGCCTGCGCCCTGTTCCGGCGTACGGCGGAGGAAAACGGCCTTCAGGGCCGGATGCATTGCCTGGAGGGGGACCTGCGGCAGGGACTGCTGTCCCCGGGGCGCTTCCGGCTGGCGGTGGCCAATCCGCCGTATTTCCCACCCGGTGCCGGGGCCGTGGCCCCGGACGCCGCCCGCCGCACCGCCCGGGCGGAGACGGACTGCACCCTGGCCCAGCTGTGCGCCGCAGCGGCCCGGGCCCTGACCTGGGGCGGCAGCTTCTGTCTGGTGCACCGGCCGGACCGGCTGGCGGACGTGCTGGAGGAGCTGCGGCGGGTGCGGCTGGAGCCCAAACGCCTGCGCTTCGTGCACCACACGGCGGCGGCCCCACCGTCGCTGTTTCTGCTGGAGGCCCGGCTGGGCGGCGGCGTGGGCCTCACCGTGGAGCCGCCGCTGCTGCTGCATGGCCCCGACGGCGGCGAAACCGAGGACGTCCGCCGGGCGTATTTTCGAGACAAGGAGGAATGAAGCATGGCCGGAATCCTATATCTGGTGGCCACGCCCATCGGCAACCTGGGGGACCTGTCGCCCCGGGCGGTGGAAACACTGCGGATGGCGGATTTTATCGCCGCCGAGGATACCCGGGTGTCCCTGCGGCTGCTGAACCACTTCGACATCCGCAAGCCCCTGGTCAGCTATCATGAGCACAACCGGGCCGCCGCCGGTCCCGCCATTGTGGAGCGCCTGCTGGGCGGAGAGAGCTGCGCCCTGGTGACGGACGCCGGCACCCCGGCCATCAGCGACCCCGGAGAGGACCTGGTGCGCCTGTGCGGCCAGGAGGGCATCACCGTGCAGGCCATCCCCGGCTGCTGCGCCGCCGTGTGCGCCCTGGCGGTGTCGGGCCTGCCCACCGGGCGGTTCTGCTTCGAGGGATTTTTGTCCGCCAACAAAAAGGAGCGCCGCACCCGGCTGGAGGAGCTGTCCCATGAGGAGCGGACCATGGTGTTCCACGAGGCCCCCCACAAGCTGCGGCCCACCCTGGCGGATATGCTGGAGGTGCTGGGGGACCGGCCCGTGGCCCTGTGCCGGGAGCTGACCAAGCTCCACGAGGAGACGGTGCGCACCACCCTGGCCCAGGCGGTGGAGCTGTATCAGGAGAAGGAGCCAAGAGGGGAGTACGTCCTGGTGGTGGCCGGAGCCGAAAAAGCCGCCGCCCCGGCGGTGACTCTGGACCAGGGGGTGCGGCAGGTGCTGCGCCTGCGGCAGGAGGGGGTCCGGATGAAGGACGCCGTCCGCCGGGTGGCGGAGGACACCGGTCTGCCCCGCAACGACCTGTATAACGCCGCCCTGGCGGAGATGGAATAGTCCGTCAGACAAGGGCAAAGTCCCTTTCCCCGGGGCTGCCGCGCTTACCGCCCGGTGGCCCCGGGGGCTTGACTTTGCCTGTTCAAAGCGATAATATAGATGTATCACAGGATTTGCAAGAGGAACGACTATGTCCGAGAGAATGACCGCAAGAAAACGCCAGGCCCTGGAGATGCGCAGCCGCATCCAGAGCGCCGCCCTGGACCTGTTTGACCGGGAGGGCTTTGAAAACGTCTCCGTGGAGGAGATCGCCCAGACCGCCGGATGCTCCGTGGGCAACATCTATCACTATTTCAAAAGCAAGGACGAGCTGGCCATTCAGGTGACCAGCCATGTGGACGATGCATACAGCGAGCTGGAGGAGGCATATCTGGCGGACACCGCCCGGCCCGCCCGGGAAAAGCTGCTGGACTTTGTGGGCCGGTCCCTGGAGATCAGCGTGTCGGACCCGGTGCTGTATAAGGCGTTTATCCACGGGCTGCGGTATCCGGAGCAGCGGGTGCTGCAGAAAAACGCCGGGCGGGTATACTTCCGGGTGCTGCTGGAGCTGGTGACGCTGTGCCAGCAGGAGGGCAGCATCCACCCCTCCCACGACCCGGATCAGGTGGTGGAGGAGCTGGTGGTGCTGCACCGGGGAGCCCTGTTCGAGTGGCGCATCTATCAGGGCGGGTTCGACCTGCCGCAGCTGGGCCGCCGCATGGCCGGGCGGCTGCTGCGGGGCCTTTATTATGCAGAATAGACAAGCAAGGCGGCGCTTATGCGCCGTTTTCTTGGGAAAAGAATGCATTGCAATTTGCCCTCCGGTCCCGTATAATAGGCAAGAAAATTCTGAGGGGAGTGATTGAGATGAAGTTCAACGTTCTGCGCAGCAAAATCTCCGCTCCCGCTGTTTTTATTTCCGTTTTTCCCTTCTGACCGGTATTTTTACCGGTCATTTTTTTTGGCCATTATCCACCCTTCCGTCAGCAATAAACATCACATAGATCAGCGCAAAAGAAAGAGAGGAACTGTCACATGAAGAAAAACCTTGGACAAGACGCCATCTACGACGCCCGGGAGCTGGGTGTTCCCCGGATGCTGGTGCTGGGCCTGCAGCATCTGTTCGCCATGTTCGGCGCCACCGTGCTGGTGCCCATCCTGGTCACCAAGTACGGTCTGCCCCTGTCCATCCAGACCACCCTGCTGTTTGCCGGTCTCGGCACCCTGCTGTTCCATCTGTGCACCAAGCTGAAGGTTCCCGCCTTCCTGGGCTCCTCCTTCGCCTTCCTGGGCGGCTTTGAGGCGGTGGCCAGCCTGGATGTGGGCAAGTTCGCCGGCATGAGCGGCGAGGAAAAGCTGCCCTACGCCCTGGGCGGCATCGTGGTGGCCGGCGCCCTGTATCTGATCCTGGCCCTGCTGTTCAAGCTGGTGGGTCCCCAGAAGGTCATGCGCTTCTTCCCCCCCATCGTCACCGGCCCCATCATCATCCTCATCGGCCTGAACCTGTCCGGCTCCGCCATCGCCAACGCCTCCACCTGCTGGTGGCTGGCTCTGGTGGCCATCGCCATCATCGTGGTGGCCAACATCTGGGGCAAGGGCATGGTCAAGATCATCCCCATCCTGCTGGGTGTGGTAGGCAGCTACATCGTGGCCCTGATCGCCGGAAAGGTGGACTTCACCGAGGTCGGCGGCGCCAACTTCGTGGGCCTGCAGCACTTCGTCCTGGCAAAGTTTGACCTGACCGCCATCCTGGTGATGGCCCCCATCGCCATCGCCGCCATGATGGAGCACATCGGCGACATGTCCGCCATCTCCTCCACCACCGGCAAGAACTTCATCGCTGACCCCGGCCTGCACCGCACCCTGCTGGGCGACGGCCTGGCCACCATGGTGGCCGGTATGTTCGGCGGCCCCGCCAACACCACCTACGGCGAGAACACCGGCGTGCTGGCCCTGTCCCGGGTCTATGACCCCCGGGTCATCCGCCTGGCCGCCCTGTACGCCATCATCCTGTCCTTCTCCCCCAAGTTCGACGCCCTGGTGAACTCCATCCCCACCGCCATCGTGGGCGGCGTCAGCTTCATCCTGTACGGTATGATCTCCGCGGTGGGCGTGCGGAACGTGGTGGAAAACAAGGTGGACCTGACCAAGTCCCGGAACCTCATCATCGCGGCGGTGATCTTCGTCAGCGGCCTGGGCTTCAGCTCCACCGGCGGCATCACCTTCACCGTGGGCGGCGCAGACGTCACCCTGACCGGCCTGGCCATCGCCGCCCTGGCGGGCGTGATCCTCAACGCCATCCTGCCCGGCAACGACTATAAGTTCGGTGTGGACCCCCAGGGCGACAAGTCCGCTGACCTGGGCTCCTATTAAGAGAAACAGAAGAAACTGATATAACACAGAGTGCCCCGGCGAAAGCCGGGGCACTCTGTGTTATAGGACCAGCACAAAAGCCAGGGATACGGCGGTATCCCTGGCTTTGTTTTGCTTTTTACAGGCTGACGCCGCCGTCGGCGGACCGGGCGTCCTTCAGCAGGGGGGCGATGCGGTCCAGCAGAGCGCGGACCTGCTGGGGGCAGCGGCCGATGTAGCGGGCGGGGTCCATCAGCCGGTCCAGCTCCGGCCGGGTCATGCCGAAGGCCGGATCGCCGGCCAGGCGATCCAGCAGGTCGCAGGGCTCGCCGTCCTTCATCCGGGCGGTGGCGGCCATGGAGTTTACCCGCACCCGCTCATGGAGCTGCTGACGGTCTCCGCCCCGCTTGACGGCCTCCATCATCAGGTTCTCCGTGGCCAGGAAGGGCATATACTCCCGGATGGTCTTGTCCACCACCTTTTCGTTGACCCGCAGGCCGTCTGTAACGTTCTGGGCCAGGCGCAGAATGGCGTCGGCGCACAAAAAGCCCTCGGGCATGGACAGGCGGCGGTTGGCAGAGTCGTCCAGGGTGCGCTCCATCCACTGGACGGAGGCGGTCATGGGGGCGTTCATGGCGTCGGCCATGAGATAGCGGCTCAGGGAGCAGATGCGCTCGCAGCGCATGGGGTTTCGCTTATAGGCCATGGCGGAGGAGCCGATCTGGTGCTCCTCGAAGGGCTCCTCCAGCTGGCGGTCGTGCTGCAGCAGGCGGATGTCGTTGGCCATGCGATAGACGCTCTGGGCCATGGAGGACAGGCAGTTCAGGATCCGGGCGTCTACCTTCCGGGGATAGGTCTGGCCGCAGACGGTGAAGCAGGCGTCGAAGCCGAACTCGGCGGCAATGCGGCGGTTCATCTCGTCGATTTTCGCCTCGTCCCCGTCAAAGAGGTCCATGAAGCTGGCCTCGGTGCCGGTGGTGCCCCGGCAGCCCAGAAAGCGCAGGCTGCCCAGGACAAAGTCCAGCTCCTCCAGATCCGACAGCAGATCCTGGAGCCACAGGGCGGCCCGCTTGCCCACGGTCACCGGCTGGGCGGGCTGATAGTGGGTATAGCCCAGGGTGGGCGTGGCGGCGTATTTTTCCGCAAAGGCGGAGAGGTTCTTCATCACCGCCAGCAGCTGGCCCCGCAGATACACCAGCCCGTCCCGGTACAGGATCAGGTCGGCGTTGTCGGTGACATAGCAGCTGGTGGCCCCCAGGTGGATGATGCCCGCCGCCTGAGGCGCGGCCTTGCCGTAGGTATAGACATGGGCCATCACGTCGTGGCGGACTTCCTTCTCCCGCCGGCGGGCGGTATCGTAGTCGATATCGGTGATGTGCTGCTCCAGCTGGCGGACCTGCTCCTCCGTTACCGGCAGGCCCAGCTGGTGCTGGGCCCGGGCCAGGGCCGTCCACAGCCGCCGCCAGGTCTGGAAGCGCATATCCGGAGAGAACAGGTGCAGCATATACGGCGAGGCGTAGCGCCCGGCCAGGGGGGATTCATAAACGTCGTGGGACATAAGGGTCCTCCGTTTCTGTGATTTTCAGCGGACGATGAGGCTGTCCCGCTCCGCGCCCACGGAGACATAGCCGATGCGGCAGCCGATGGCCTGCTCCACATACTCCACATAGTCCCGGGCGGCCTGGGGCAGCTCCTCCCAGGTGCGGACCCCGGAGATGTCGCAGTTCCAGCCGGGGACGTACTCGGTGACGGGCTTGGCCTGGTCCAGCAGCACGGGGAAGGGGAACTCGTCGGTCTGTTGACCGTCGATCTCATAGTGGGCGCAGACGGGGATCCGGTCCATGTAGCTGAGGATATCCAGCTTGGTCAGGGCGATGTTGGTGGCGTTCTGCATCCGGACGCCGTAGCGGGTGGCCACCAGGTCGATGGGGCCCACCCGGCGGGGACGGCCGGTCTTGGCGCCGTATTCATCACCGGCGTCCCGGAGCTTTTCGGCGTCGGCGCCGAACCACTCGCAGACAAAGGGGCCCTCGCCTACGCAGGAGGAATAGGCCTTCACCACGCCCACCACCTCGTCGATGGATGCGCCGGGCAGGCCGGAGCCTACCGGGGCATAGGAGGCGATGGTGTTGGAGGAGGTGGTGTAGGGATAGATACCGTAGTCCAGGTCCCGCAGAGCGCCCAGCTGGCCCTCGAACAGGATGGACTTGCCGGCGGCCTGGGCCTGGTGGAGATAGCGGCTGGTGTCGGCTACATAGGGTTTTACCCGCTGGCCGTACTGCTCCACCCAGGCCATCATCTCGTCCATGGTGTAGCCCTTGGCCCCATAGACCTCCCGGAGGATCAGGTTCTTCCACTCCAGCAGGTCCTGGAGATGGGCCTTCAGGTGCTCGGGGTACAGCAGTTCACCGGCCAGGACCGTCTTCTTCTGGTACTTGTCGGAATAGAAGGGGGCGATGCCCTGCTTGGTGGAGCCGTACTTCTTATCCTTCAGGCGCTGCTCCTCCAGAGCGTCCAGCTCCCGGTGCCAGGGCAGCAGCAGACTGGCCCGTTCGCTGACTAGCAGGTTCTCCGGGGTGATGTCCACGCCGCCCTGGCGGACGGTGTCGATCTCCTTGAGCAGATTCTCGCAGTCCAGGGCCACGCCGTTGCCCAGGATGTTCATGACGCCGGAGCGGAAAATGCCGGAGGGCAGCAGATGCAGGGCGAACTTGCCCTTTTCGTTGATGACAGTGTGCCCGGCGTTGCCGCCGCCCTGATAGCGCACCACCACATCATATTGTTGGGTGAGGTAGTCCACCATGCGGCCCTTGCCCTCGTCGCCCCAGTTGATACCCACGATCGCGCAATTTGACATGTCTTCGTCTCCTCATCTATATTATAACAGAATTTTTGGCGGGTTTCCACCGCCAACAGCCCCTTATTATACCCAATGGACGGTCAGAAGTAAAGAATGAATCTCACATATCTGATATTAGCATGCCTAATATTTATTGTGGATATACGCCATAAAAGTGTCTGTTTTTTCAGTGAAAATGACAAAATTCTTGTGGGTTCTGCTGCTTGACGACCCGGGGGCGGCGGGGCTATAATCATTTGTTCCTTTGAATCGGAGGTTTTTGATATGGAAAAGACGAAAAAGTCCCTGTTCGGGCCCATGGACCTGACAAAAGGGACGTGCTGGAAAACGATCCTGATCTTTTCGCTGCCGGTGATTTTGTCGTATCTGCTGCAGCAGGTATACTCCATCAGTGACGCAGCCATTGTGGGCCAGACCCTGACGGCCCAGGAGGTGGCCGGGGTCAACGACACCACGTCGCTGGTGTTCATCTTTCTGCAGTTCGCCTTCGGCGTCAGCGCGGGCTTCTGCGTGGTGACGTCCTGCCAGGTGGGGGCCCGGAACCAGGCGGGGGTGCGCCGGTCCCTGGCCACCCAGATCATTCTGTCGGCGGCGCTGACGGTGCTGCTGACGGCCCTGGCCCTGGCGCTGCTGAATCCCATGCTGGCGTGGATCAACGTGACCCCGGACAATGCCGAGGTGTATCAGGCGGCCTATACCTACTGCTTCATCATCTTCGCGGGCATCGGGGCCCAGCTGTTTTATAACTTCATCTGCGCCTTTCTGCGCAGCATGGGTGACTCCCTGACGCCGCTGCTGTTCCTGCTGTTTTCCACGGTGCTGAACGTGGGGCTGGACCTGCTGTTCATCATGGTGTTCCGGTGGGGCGTGGCCGGGGCGGCCATTGCCACGGTGGCGGCTCAGCTCATCAGCACGGTGGCGTGCTTCATCTATGCCTTTGCCAAGTATCCTCAGCTGCGGCTGCACCGGGAGGACATGCAGATCACCCGGGGCGATATCCGCCGCCATGTGGTGCAGGGCGTGCCCCTGGGGCTGCAATTCTCGGTGCTGGCCATTGGCATCATCGTCATGCAGAGCGTGGTGGTGCAGTTCGACATGCTGGACGGCGTCATGGTGTCCTCCTCCGCCCAGATGGGCTTCGGTGCGGCCAACAAGCTGTTCAACCTGACAGCAACGCCTATGAACGCCCTGGGCACGGCCATGACCAGCTTCACCGCCCAGAACCTGGGAGCCGGAAACCACGACCGCATCCGCAAGGGGGCCCTGCAGTCCCTGGTGATGGTGTCGCTGCTGGCGGCGATGGCCGTGGGCATCGGCCTGCTGCTGACCCTGGGCAACGCCTATCTGCGGATCTTCCTGTCCGCCGACAAGATCACGATGGACACCGTGCGATACGGCAACACTTTCCTGTATGTGGATTACGCCATGTACCTGTTCCTGGGCTTCATTTTCGTGGTGCGCAACTGCGTCCAGGGCATCGGCCGGTCCCGGTTCGTGCTGGGGGCCGGTGCGGCGGAGCTGGTGGCCCGGATCGCCGTGTGCCTGACCCTTCCCGCCGCCGTGGCCGGAGGCGTCGTCAGCGCCCAGGCAAATCCTCTGGCGTTTTACGCCCTGTGCGCGGCGGACCCCATGGCCTGGATCGCCGCCGACATCGTTCTGGCCATCCCCTTCTTCCGGAACATCCTGCGGAGGGATTACCGGTATATGAACATCTGAAAAAACAACATCCGGGCCAGACGGTCCGGATGTTGTTTTTTATTTTTTCCCGATGACGCAGCAGATCAGAAACGCTGCCAGGTCCGCAATGACCACCGTGGCGCCCACCGGGGTGCTGAGCAGGTACGACGCGGTAAGCCCCGCGCAGAAGCAGGCCACCGCCAGGATGCCCGCCAGGATCACCACACCCCGAAAGCTCTTTCTCACCCGCATGGCGGAAAGAGCCGGGAAGATCACCAGGCTGGAGATGAGCATGGCGCCCATCATCCGCATACCCAGCACAATGGTCAGGGCCGTCAGCACCGACAGAAACGTGTTGTACAGCCCCACCCGGACGCCGGTGGCCCGGGAAAAGCTCTCGTCAAAGGTGATGGCAAACAGCTTGTGGTAGAACAGCACAAACAGCAGCAGCACCGCCGCCGACAGCCCGGCGCTGAGGGCCACGTCCGCCCGGTCCATGGCCAGGATGGAGCCGAACATATAGCTGTCCACGTCCGTGGTCATGCCGGTGGTGAGACTGGTGACGATGACGCCGGCGGCCAGGGACGAGGCGGACACCGCCGCAATGGCGGCATCGGCCCCCATGCGGCTTCGCTCCGTCAGCCGCAGCAGGCCCAGGGCCGCCAGGATCACCACCGGGATGGACACCGGCAGCGGGGCCCAGCCGCAGGCCACGGCAATGGACAGCGCTCCGAAGGACACATGGCTCAATCCGTCGCCGATCATGGAATACCGCTTGAGCACCAGGGGTACTCCCAGCAGCGCCGCGCACAGGGACACCAGGATGCCCACCACGAAGGCACGGACGATGAAGGGATAGGTAAACATTTCCAGCAGCAGGCTCATGACAGGTCACCTCCGAAGCGTTTTCCGTAGGGGGAGGCCAGATACTCCCCGGGAGTGCCCAGGAACCACTGGTCCCGCCCGGCGTGGAGGATGGCGGCAGCGTCCCGCAGGGCGCTGCGGATGTCGTGGGTCACCATCACCACGGCCATGCCCTCGGTGCGGTTGAGATACCGCAGGGTGCGGTACAGGTCGTCGGCGGCGGCGGGGTCCAGGCCCGTCACCGGTTCGTCCAGCACCAGCAGGTCCCCTGCCGCGCACAGGGCCCGGGCCAGCAGCACCCGCTGCTGCTGGCCGCCGGACAGCTCCCGATAGCACTTGTCCTTCAGCTCCAGAATGCCCAGCTTGCCCATGTGCTGCAGGGCCTGAGACTTCTGGGCCGGGGTATAGAAGAATTTCCACCCCCGGGCGCTGAGAAAGCCGGACAGCACCACCTCGCTGACGGTGGCGGGAAAGTCCTTCTGTGCCCGGGTCTGCTGGGGCAGATAGCCGATGGCCCCCCGGCGGAGGCTTTCGTCCAGGCGGATCTCCCCGGACAGGGGCCGCAGCAGGCCCAGCATGCTCTTGAGCAGGGTGGACTTGCCGGAGCCGTTGTCCCCCACGATGCACAGATAATCCCCCCGGCGCACCTGAAAGGTCAGATGCTCCCAGATGGGGCGGCCCTCGTAGCCCAGGGCCGCGTCACGGCAGTCTATGAGTATCTTGGGTTCGCTCATGACAACCCCTCCTTCAGTACGTCCACATTTTTCCACATCAGGGAGAGGTACGTCTCCCCCCGGTCAAATTCCTGCCGGGTCAGGGTCTGGCAGGAGTGAAAGGTCAGGATCCTGGCCCCGGTGGTCTCGGCAATGGCGGAGGCCACCTTTTGGCTGCTGAGCTCGATGGTGTATACCACCGGAATGTCCTCCTGATTCACCTTGTCGATGAGATATTTCAGCGTAGCCAGGGACGGCTCGGTGTCGCCGGAGCAGCCGTGGAAGGCCGCCCGGTAGTCCAGGCCGTACTCCCGGCAGAAATACAGCAGCGGGAACCGGTCGCCGAACACCAGCAGATGCCGCTGCCCGGCCTCCACTGTGTCCCGGAAGGCCCGGTCCAGGTCCGTCAGTTCCCGGAGATAGGCCGCGAGCCGGTCCTGATACTCCTGGGCGTGGGCGGGGTCCGCCTGGGCCAGGGTGTCGGCGATGACCCGGCACAGGTCCATGGCGATGCGGGGGGAGGTCCAGATGTGCTCGTCGTACTCAATCTCCTCCTCATGGCCGTCGTGGTCGTGGCCGTCATGCTCGTCATGGGCGTGTTCGTCGTGATCGTGACCGCCCTGCATGCCCTCGGAGAACTCCTCCCCCAGGACGTGGGCGTGGTCCATCATGTGCACCACGGAGCCGATGCTCTCCCCGGCGGCGTCCAGGATGTCGTCCACCCAGGTCTCGCTTTCGCCGCCGTTGCAGATGAACACGTCCGCCTGGGAAATGCGGATCACATCCAGGGGCGTGGGCTCAAAGCTGTGGGCCTCACGGCCCGCCGTTACCAGCAGGTATGGCTCCACCCGGTCACCGCCGATGGCCCGGACGAAGTCGTAGTAGGGGAACAGGGTGCACACCACCTGCAATTTGCCGGTGTCCTCCTCCCCCCGGCGGGCGGCGCACCCGGTCAGGGCCAGCGCCGCCGCCAGCAGCAGGCACAGGGCCTGCACGCGATATCGTTTCATGGGTCTCTCCCTTCATATGGCCTGTCAAAAGGCCCGCAACTATATATTATACAGGAAAAGCCCCCAAATAGAAAGCTTTTTTTGCGCAGACAAGGCCCCCGGCAGCGCCGGGGGCCTTGCTTTACGCTTGGGTGTTTTTTCTTATTCCCCCTCCGGCAGGCGGTAGGTCTGGGCATAGTCCCGGAAGCGGCCCGCGAAGTCGGGGTCCTGGGTCTGGGCGGCCCGGAGGGTCTCGTGAAGGTTCAGGTTGTGGCGGGCGGCGTCAATGACGCAGCCGGCGATGTTGGAGCAGTGGTCCGAGGTGCGCTCCAGGTCCGTCAGCAGGTCCGCCCACACGAAGCCCGCCTCGATGCTGCACTGTCCCTGCCGCATACGGAGGATGTGGCGGGTGCGCATTTCCTCCTTCAGCTTGTCGATGACCTGCTCCAGGGGCTCCACCCGGGCGGCCCGGGCGGCGTCGTTCTGGCGGAAGCCGTCCAGGGACAGGTGCAGGATCTCCCGGATGGCCCGGGCCAGGGTCTCATACTCCGCCATGGCCGCCGGAGAGAAGGACAGTCCCTTGCTCTGCAGCTCCTCCGCCGACTCCAGCACGTTGACGGCGTGGTCGGAGATGCGCTCGAAGTCGCCGATGGTTTTCAGCAGCTCCGTGGACTCCTGGCTCTCGCTGTCCGACAGGGAGTGGCTGCTCAGCTGCACCAGATAGGTGCCGATGATGTCCTCATAGTGGTCGCAGCGCTCCTCGTCCTCCCGGATGGACCGGGCCAGCTCCGGGGTGTAGCCGGTCAGGGAGGTCAGGGCGTTTTCCAGGGCGCGGACGGCACAGGCGGCCATCTCCCCGGCCACGTTCCGGGCCTGGCCCAGGGCCAGGGCAGGGGTGGCCAGCAGGCGGGCGTCCAGCTCGGACGTCTCCTCCCGGCGCTGGGCGTCGGGCACCAGCCGGATGGCCAGCTTTTCCAGCAGATTTCCGGCAGGCAGCAGCATGGCGGTACACAGGATGTTGAACACCGAGTGGGCGATGGCGATGCCGTACATGGTGGCGGGCCGGTCCAGGATCGCCGGGGCGAAGATGGCCTTGACGATGCAGAACAGGGTCAGCAGCACCACCACGCCGATGACATTGAACATCAGGTGTACCACGGCGGCCCGGCGGGCGTTTTTGTTGGTGCCCACGGAGGACAGCATGGCCGTGACGCAGGTGCCGATGTTCTGGCCCATGATGATGGGGATGGCAGCGGCGTAGCTGACGCCGCCGGTAACGGACAGGGCCTGCAGAATGCCCACGGAGGCGGAGGAGGACTGGATGATGCCCGTCAGCACCGCGCCCACCAGCACGCCCAGAATGGGATTGCGGAACATCAGGAACAGCTGGGTGAACTCCGGCACGTCCTTCAGGCCGGACACGGCCCCGCTCATGGTCTCCATGCCGAACATCAGGGTGGCGAAGCCCAGCAGGATGGTGCCGGTGTCCTTTTTCTTGTCGGACTTGCAGAACATATAGAAGATGATGCCGATCAAGGCCAGCACCGGGGTAAAGGACGAGGGCTTCAGCAGCTGCACCCAGGTGCTGCCGCTGTCGATGCCCGCCAGGCTCAGCAGCCACGCGGTGACGGTGGTGCCCACGTTGGCGCCCATGATGACGTTGATGGCCTGGCGCAGGGTCATCAGCCCCGAGTTCACGAAGCCCACCACCATCACCGTGGTGGCGGAGGAGCTCTGAATGATGGCGGTGATGCCCAGGCCCGTCAGAAAGCCCACAAATACCCGGCTGGTCATCTTGTCCAGCAGGGTCCGCAGCTTGCCGCCGGCCCGGCGTTCCAGGGCCTGGCCCATCACGTTCATGCCGAACAGGAACAGACACAGTCCGCCCACCAGCGTCAGCGCATTGAAAATAGTCATAATTCTTTACTCCCTCATTCCAACTTTTTGACAATTGACAGTATAAAGGGTGTATGTCAAATCCGTTGTAATGGGTGTGTAAAATCTATGTAAAATTTTGGCGCAGAAAATTCCCGGGTCCATTGGGCCCGGGAATTTGTTTTTCACTTTTCGGAGAACACGTCCCAGTTTTTCACGAAATACTCCACGCCGGAGTAGACGGTGGTCACCAGGATTACCCCCTGGCACACCAGGTTCAGCCAGTGGGGAATGCCGAACAGAATCAGGCAGATGCACACCATGGTGCTGGCGGTTTTGACCTTGCCGGACCAGCCCGCGGCGATGACCCGGCCCTTTTCCACGGCGATCAGCCGCATGCCGGACACGGCGAACTCCCGCAGCAGCACGGCGGCCAGGACCCAGCCCATCATGTCGCCGGTTTCCACGAACCAGCACAGGGCCGCCATCACCAGGCACTTGTCCGCCAGGGGGTCGGCAAACTTGCCGAAATCCGACACCTGGTTATAGTGGCGGGCGATATAGCCGTCCAGCAGGTCCGTCAGGCAGGCCGCGATGTAAACGGCCAGGGCCACATAGCGGCTGCCGGGGAAGCCCCAGTAGGCGATGACCAGGAACACCGGGATCAGAAACACCCGGGCCAGGGTCAGTTTGTTGGCGGTATTCATGGGCATGGTTCATTCCTCCGTTCGTTCACCGGTAAGCTCGCCGTCCATGGCCCCGGTGATGCGCACACGGACAAAATCTCCCGCTTCCACGGGCTGATCGGATGTGAAATAAATATTGCCGTCGATGCCGGGGCTTTCAGCGTAGCTGCGGCCCACATAGCTCATGGACTGGCCGTCCCACCCGTCGCACAGCACCTCCACGGTGTCGCCCATGCGGCTGTCGTTGAACTGGTCCATGACCTGGGACTGCACCTCCATCACCAGCTCCGCCCGGCGCTGGGCCTCCTCGGTGTCCACCCGGTTGAGCATTTTCGCCGCCGGGGTCCCCTCCTCCGGGGAGTAGGCAAAGGCCCCCACCCGCTGGAGCTTCTGCTCCCCCAGAAAGTCGCACAGCTCCTCAAAGGCGGCCTCGTCCTCATAGGGGAGGCCGGTGATGAGGCTGGTGCGCAGCACCACGCCGGGGATCCGCTCCCGCAGCCGGGCAAACAGGGCCTCCAGTCCCGCCTTGGTCTCCCGGCGGCGCATGGCCTTGAGCACCGCGTCGTTGCAGTGCTGGATGGGAATATCCAGATAGTTGCAGATCTTCTCCTCCCCGGCGATGGTGTCGATGAGCTCGTCGGACAGGTTGTCCGGGTACAGATAGTGCAGCCGGATCCAGTGGAAGGGCAGTTTGCACAGCTCCCGCAGCAGCTGGGGCAGACGGCGCTCCCCGTACAGGTCCACACCGTAGCGGGTGATGTCCTGGGCGATGACGATGCACTCCTGCACGCCGTCGTCCGCCAGGGCCTGGGCCTCCCGCAAAATGTCCTCCATCCGGCGGGAGCGGTAGTTGCCCCGCAGGGAGGGGATTACGCAATAGGCGCAGCGGTTGCTGCACCCCTCGGCGATGCGGAGATAGGCGTACTGCCGGGGAGTGGACAGCACCCGGGGCAGCTCCTCCACAGGGCCGTTGATATCCGCAAAGTGGCGGCACTCCTGGCCGTTCATCACCTGCTCCAGGGCAGGCACGATGTCGCCGAAGCAGCCGGTGCCCATGATGCCGTCGATTTCCGGCAGCTCCTCCAGAATGTCCGCCTGATAGCGCTGGCTCAGGCAGCCGGTGACGAGAATCTTCTGAATTTCCCCGGCGTCCTTCAGCTGGGCGGCGGAGAGAATGGTGTCGATGGCCTCGCTTTTGGCGCTGTCGATGAAGCCGCAGGTGTTGATGACCACCACGTCGCTGCCGGGGCAGTCCTCCTGGACGGTGATGCCCGCCTGCAGGCACAGGGCCATCATCTGCTCGGTGTTCACCCGGTTCTTGTCGCAGCCCAGGGATACGAATGATACGTTCATGGTTGTGTTTCCTTTGCGTGAAGTTGTAAATGTGCCGGTCAATCCTCCGGCTCCCGGTCCAGCCGGGCCAGGGCGGGGCGGATATCCTGCCAGGAGAAGCCCCGGCGCTGCAGGGCGGCGGACAGCCGCTGGAGCGTGGCCCGGTCCGGGGTCTTGCCCCGGAGCTTGGCGGTCAGAAACCGGTCAATGGCCTCCTCCGGGTCCGACATCCGGGCCAGGGCGTCGTCCCACAGCTCCCGGGGCACCCCCCGGTGCTGCAGCTCCTGGCGCACCCGGCCGGGGCCGTAGCCCATGGCGGCATAGTGCCGCACGATGACCCCGGCATAGGCGGCGTCGTCCACCGCACCCAGGTCCGCCAGCCACTGGGCGGTCTCCTGAGCCTCCTGAGGGTCCGTGCCCTTTTTCACCAGCCGGTCGGACAGCTCCTTCTGGGACAGCATCCGCCGTCCGGCCATCTCCGCCGCCTGCTGCCGGGTCAGGGACCGGGCGGCCGCCCGGTTCAGCTCCTCCAGCACGTCCTCCGCCAGGTCCATGCCCGGGCGCAGGTCAAACCGCAGCAGCTCCTCCGGCGTGATCCGCAGCAGCCGGCCGCCGGTGAGATACACCAGCACCCGGTCCTTTTTGTGCAGGGACGGCTGGATGCGCTCAATCCTCGTCATCGAAGTCGTCGGCGGACACGTCCACCGCCCGGCCCGCCGCCTTGGCGGCGATCTTGGACTGGCTGCTCATCAGCTTGTGGAAGTCCCGGCGGATGGCGGCCTCCAGCTTGTCGGCCTCGTCGGGGTGATCCCGGAAATACTGCTTGGCGGCGTCCCGGCCCTGGCCCAGGCGGATATCGCCCATGTTGAACCAGGAGCCGCTTTTCTGGACCAGGTCCAGCTTCACGCCCAGATCCAGCATCTCGCCCAGGCGGCTGATGCCCTCGCCATACATGATGTCAAACTCCGCCTCACGGAAGGGGGGCGCCACCTTGTTTTTCACCACCTTGGCCCGGGTGCGGTTGCCGATGATCTCGCCGCCGGACTTCAGGGCCTCGATGCGCCGCACGTCGATGCGGACGGAGGCATAGAACTTCAAAGCCCGGCCGCCGGTGGTGACCTCGGGATTTCCGTACATGACGCCCACCTTTTCCCGCAGCTGGTTGATGAAGATGACGATGCTGTTGGTTTTGGCGATGACGCCGGTGAGCTTGCGCAGGGCCTGGCTCATCAGCCGGGCGTGCAGGCCCACGAAGCTGTCGCCCATCTCGCCCTCGATCTCCGCCCGGGGCACCAGGGCGGCCACGGAGTCCACCACCACCACGTCGATGGCGCCGGAGCGGACCAGGGCCTCGGTGATCTCCAGGGCTTGCTCGCCGGTGTCCGGCTGGGAGATCAGCATATCCTCGATCCGAACCCCCAGCGCCCGGGCATAGGTGGGGTCCAGGGCGTGCTCGGCGTCCACAAAGGCCACCTCGCCGCCCAGCTTCTGGGCCTGGGCCAGAATGTGCAGAGCTAGGGTGGTCTTACCGGAGGACTCCGGCCCGTAGATCTCGATGATGCGCCCCCGGGGCACGCCGCCGATGCCCAGAGCCAGGTCCAGGGCCAGGGAGCCCGTGGGGATGGCCTCCACGTTGGTTTCGGCGTTTTCGCCATAGCGCATGATGGAGCCCTTGCCATACATTTTTTCGATCTGCTGCATGGCGGTCTCCAGCGCCTTTTTCTTGTCGGAGCCCGCAGGGACTGCGGCAGAGGTATCCTTTTTCGCTGCCATTTTCGTCTCCTCCTCTAATTTATATTGCCGTGATGGTATCAAAAAGCCTGTCCGGAAAAGCGGACAGTCAGATCTCCTGATACAGGTCCCCCAGCACCACCCGGGGGATGCCCGCCGGGTCCGGGAGAATCTCCAGGTCGCCGAAGCCCACGCTGCGCATCAGCCGCAGCACGTCGTCGGCCTGGCCGATGCCCACCTCGAAGCACAGCCGGGACCCGGGATGCAGCACCGAGCGCCAGTGGGCGCAGATGGCCCGGTAAAAGTCCAGGCCGTCGGCCCCGCCGTCCAGGGCCATGTGGGGCTCGTAATCCCGGACGGAGGCGTCCAGCCCGGGAATATCCCCGGAGGGGATATAGGGGGGATTGCTGACGATGCAGTCGAAGTCCCCCAGCCGCTGCACCGGCGGGCGCAGGGCGTCCAGCTGCATGGCCGTCACCCGGCCGGTGAGGCCGTTGCGGCGGATGTTCTGGCGGCAGACCCGCAAAGCCCCGTCGCTGAGCTCCCCCAGCACCACCCGGGCGGCGGGCACCTGGCTGGCAATGGCCAGACCCAGGCACCCGGACCCGGCGCACAGATCCAGCACCCGGGGGGCTTCCTGCTGCCGCAGCCAGCCGATGGCGGCCTCGGCCAGGGTCTCCGTGTCGGGCCGGGGGATCAGCACGCTTTCGCTGATGTCCAGGGGCAGGCCGTAAAACTCCCACTCGCCGATGAGATAAGCCACCGGCTCCCCGGCCAGACGCCGGCGGGCCAGCGCCCAGGCCGTCTCCTCCGTCTCCGGCGAGGCGTACAGCGCGCCGTCCCGCAGCAGCCGGGCCTTATCCTTTCCGGCGGCGAAGCACACCAGCTCCCGGGCCTCCAGGGTGGCGGCCTCGATCCCCGCCTGCCGCAGGGACCGCCGGATATCCAGGGTCAGATCGTTGTATGTAACAGCCATTACCAGGCGTCCTTTCCTTGCTCCTCCGGCAGCACCAGCTTCAAGGCCTCGATGGCCACCTCCAGCATGGAGTCGTCCGGCTCGTTGGTGGTGAAATTCTGCAGCCACATCCCCGGGGCGGACAGGATACGGGTGACGGCGTTGTCGTGGCGGCCCACAAAGCGGTTGAATTCATAGGTGACGCCCACCACCGGGATCAGCAGCAGCAGATGCATGGCCACCCGGACCCACAGATTCTGCCAGTTCACATAGCTGAACACGATGCTGCTGCACAGAATGGACACCACGATCACCACGAACAGGAAGCTGGTGCCGCAGCGGGGGTGGTGCTTGGGCTGGATGCGGGCGTTTTCCACCGTCAGCGGCAGGCCCGCCTCATAGCAGAAGATGGTCTTATGCTCCGCCCCGTGATAGCAGAACACCCGGCGCACGTCCTTCTGCCTGGAGCAGAGGATCAGGTACCCCAGGAAAATGGCGATCTTCACCGCCCCCTCGATGAGGTTGTGGACGGCGGCGTGCCGGGCGTGGAACAGCCCGGCGATGAAGGTGGGCAGCAGCATGAACAGCAGCAGGGTCAGCCCCAGGGACAGGATCACCGACACCCACACCAGCACCGACTGCAGCTTCTCCGCCGGAACGTGCTCCTCCAGCCACTTATCCAGCTTGGAGGGCTGGACGTTTTCGTCCTCGGGGTAATAGTCGGCGGAGAACATCAGGGCCTTGACGCCCCGGACCATGGAGTCCAGAAACGTGACGGCCCCCCGGATGATGGGCCAGCCCAGAATGGGATACTTGTCCTTGATCAGGGTCAGCTCCTCCACCTTGGTCACCAGGCCCTCCGGCGAGCGGACCACGATGGCCTGCTTTTCCGGCCCGCGCATGAGAATGCCCTCGATCAGGGCCTGACCGCCGATGGAGGTGCGGAATTGCTTGTTGTTTTTTTCCATGGGGAATGGGTTCCTTTCCAGTATCATAACACACCCGCTGCAAAAATGCAACAGGCGTTCGATTTTTTACAGCTCCTGGCCGGAGATGGGCAGCCGGATGGTGACGATGGCCCCGCCGCCGTCGGCGTTGCCGATGTCGAACACGCCGCCGTGGCGCTGGACGATCTCGTCGCACACCGCCAGGCCGATGCCGCTGCCCCGAGCCTTGGAGGAGCCCTTATAAAACTTCTGCTTCACAAAGGGGACCTCCGCCGGAGGGATGCCGGGGCCGTAGTCCCGGATACGCACCACATAGCTGTCCCCCTCCTGGGTCATATCCACGTCGATGCGCTTGCCTGCGCCGCCGTGCTTGGCGGCGTTGTCCAGCACGTTGCAGAACACCTGCTTCAGCCGCTGGGGATCCCCGGAGATGGGCTCGGTATACAGCTCCTGATCGCTGTGATAGTTCAGCTGGATGCCGTCCTGGCGGAACAGCTCCCGATAGGTATAGATGGCGTCCTCCAGCTCCGCCTGCAGGTCCATTTCCTCCACCTGCAGGGTAAAGCGGCCGTCCTGCATTTTGGAAAACTCCAGCAGCTCCTCCACCATGCCCGTCAGGCGGCGGGCCTCCTTGACGATGATGCGCAGGCCCCGGCGCAGCTGGCGGGGGTCGCCGGTCTCATCCCCCAGCAGGGTCTCGCCCCAGCCGCTGATGGCCGTCAGAGGGGTGCGCAGCTCGTGGGACACGGAGGAGATGAATTCCGTCTGCATTTTCTCGCTCTGGCTGATCTTCAGGGACATGTTGTTGATGTTGTCCACCAGCTGCCCCAGCTCGTCGGTATATTTGTTGGCGATCTGGATGCCGTAGCTGCCGGAGGAGATGCGCTTGGCGGCCTCGGACACCTCCGCCACCGGCTGCACCACGTTGTTGATGAAGATCAGGTTGGACACGAAGATCAGGAAGATCACCGCCGCGATGACGGCGGCCATCACCAGCACCGTCAGCCACAGCTGCTGATCCAGCAGCCGGGTAGAGGTGACGAACCGCATCACGGCCACCACCGTTCCGTTGTAGAACACCGGGCTGGACACCGCCAGGATGCTCTCGCCGGTCAGGGGGTCCCGGCCGGAGAAGGAGGCGGTCTTGCCGGTTTCCACGGCCCGGCCCACCTCCGGGGTGGCGGGGGTGCTGCCGGCCACGGCGCCCCGGGAGGACAGCTCCACCTGGCGCTTGCCGTTGATGAATTGCAGCTCCACGTTCTTGGCCAGGCTGTCGTTCATGCTGTAATCCGTGACGTATTGGGCGGCCCGGCGGTAATACTCGCTGTAGCTGCCCATGCTGTAGGCGCTGAAATAGTCGGAGCCGGACTTGGCCTTGGCCTCCAGAGAGGACCTGGCCCGGGCGTCCAGGCTGGAGCTGATGGTGGCGGCGGAGAGCACGCCCACCAGCACCAGAATGACGATAATGGATCCCACGCTGCTGGCCAGCCAGCGGCGGCGCAGACCCCGCAGCTTCAGCCGCTTCCCCTGTCCCCGGGTGAACAGCCGCAGCTTGTTATCCGTGTTGGTATCCATGGCTTAAAAGCCCCACTTGTATCCGTAGCCCCACACGGTGTTGATATAGGTGGGGCTGGTGGGGCTGTCCTCGATTTTCAGCCGCAGACGCCGGACGTTGACGTCCACGATCTTCAGCTCGCCGAAATAGTCCCGGCCCCACACCAGGTCCAGGATCTCCTCCCGGGACAGGGCCTTGCCGGGATTTTCCATGAACATCCGCATGATGGAATACTCCACCTGGGTCAGCTTGATGCGCTGGCCGTTTTTCTCCAGGGTGCGGTTGCGGGTGTTCAGCAGGAAGGGTGGCTGGCTGATGGTGCCCGGCGGCAGTTCCTGGGTGCCGCCGCTGCTGCGGCGGATCAGGGCGTCCACCCGGGCAGTAAGCTCCACCGGGGAGAAGGGCTTGGTCACATAGTCGTCGGCCCCGTTCATCAGGCCCGTGACCTTATCCATCTCCTGGGACCGGGCCGTCAGCATGATGATGCCGATGCGGGGGTTGGTGGCCCGGATGCGGCGGCACACCTCGAACCCGTCGATGCCCGGCAGCATCACGTCCAGCAGGGCCACCAGCGTGTCCGGATTCTCGTGGAGCTTGTCCAGGGCCTCCTCGCCGGTTTCGGCCTCCACCACCTCGTATCCTGCCCGGCGCAGGTTGATCACAATAAAGCTGCGGATGATGGATTCATCCTCCAGAACCATTACCTTTCTCATGGATTCGACGTTCCTTTCCTCGGATTTTCATGCAGCCCACTCGGCCATCACCAGGTTGAAGCCCAGGCGCAGGCTCTCCTCGTCCAGGCCGCAGTAGTTGGCCCCGGCCAGCAGCTCCCCGGCGTAGGTGACGCCGTTCTGGCGCTTGAGGGCCATGCGGCTGCCCATCATGGCCCGCTTTTCCCGGTTGTCGCCGGTAAGGGCGTACAGGGCCGCCACCGGCTGTCCGTTGGACAGCAGCACCACCTGGCTCTCGTACGCGCCGTTTTCGGCGGTGGTGAAGGTGGCCTCCCCCTGCCAGGTATCCGGCAGGCGGAAATACCACCCGGCGGACAGATCGTGATAGGTCACGCAGTGGACATCCGGGCTTTCGTCGCCGCAGTAGCTGATCCAGCGGACCAGCCCCCGCACCGCCGCGGCGGTGTTGGCGGCAGCGCCGCTTCCCGCGTCGGCGGCGGCAGTCTCCGGCGCGGGGATCTCCACGCTGCCGTCGCCGTCGATGTCCTGGGGCTTGAGCTGCATATAGGGGTACACGGCGGCGGTGAGGCCGGTGGTCCGGTCCTGGGCGATGTTGGTCAGTCCGCCGCTCTCCTGCCACACCAGGATATCCGTCATGGCCATGCCCTGGCTGTTGACGCCGGTGGCAAACACGGCGGGGGTGCCGTCGGAGAGCTTGCCCACCACCACGCTGCCCCGGCTCAGCTCCGCCATGGTGTAGGACAAGACGCTGCTGTAGCTGGCGGAGATCACATCGTCCTTGCGGATATACAGCCCCGCCACCGGCTGTCCGTCGTTGTCCGAGCGGAACAGCAGCAGGCTCTTGACGCCGTCGCCGTCCAGGTCCGTGACGGTGAAGCGGGTATAGCCGCTTTGCAGCAGCACATAGGGGTCCGGCTGGGGCACATACACGGCCACGGTCTGCACGTCGGCGCTGATGCGCCAGCCCACGATGATCTCCAGTCGGCCGTTGCCGGTGAGGTCCTCATACTGGACGCTGTCGATGGCGGTGCCGCTGCTCTCGATGACGCACAGGCGGTGATAGGTGTCGTCCTCCGGCCGGAAAACGAAGATTTTCAGGGGCTTTTCGTCGTCCTGCAGACGCATGAACACCAGGGCCTCCGACAGGCCATCGTTGTCCAGGTCCACCATCTGCACCGGCTGGATGTTCTGCCCGGTGCTGGGGCCCACCAGCTCATAGCCCTGCTTCTGCAGGTCGTCCAGCTCCTGGGACAGCCCCTCGTATTCCGCCGCCACCCGGGGCAGGGTGAACAGATCCTCCACCGACGAGCGGAACATACACCCGGTCAGGGTCAGCGACATGGCCGCCGCCAGAAGCAGCGCCGTCAAGCGCCGCGGCAGATATTTCATTAGAACGATCCCTCCCCCGGTCCGATTTTTTCACTCATCTATCATATCACAGGTTTCGCCGGTTGTGTAGCCCTGTTTTGCTCCCGTCACAGAAAATTTATCGTCAGGCCCCGGGAAATAAAAAATGTGGGGCGGGGGCCTGCGGCCCCGCCCCACCGGTTTTCACTTGTTCCCGCTGGTCTTTCTTATCGCACCCGGGGGATCAGCAGCATCCCCTCCGGGCGGTCCTCCGTCAGCTCGTTGGCGGCCCGGATGGCCTCCTCATCGGTGCGGTACTGCCGGGCGATGTCCCACAGGGTCTCCCCTTCCGCCATGCGGCGCAGGATCAGGGAGGGCTGCGGCCCCTCCGGTGGGTCCTGCAGCTCCACCGCCGTCACCGCCGCCACCGGCCGGCGCAGACACCGCCGTGCCTCGAACCGCACCGGCACTGACAGCCGGCAGGTGCTGCCGGTGATCTGCATCTGCGGCAGGCCGCAGGCGGCCCGGACAGTCTGCGGCTCCCAGGCCGCCGGGGCCGTCACCTCCGCCGACCGCTCGGCGCACACCGGCGTCCCGCTCTCGTCCAGATACAGCACCCGCAGCCGCACCGTGCACCGCAGGGCCGGGCCGCCGCCCTCCTGCACCGTGCTGACGCCGCTGCATTCCGCCGCCGTCAGATAGGCAAAGGGTCTCCCCTGGCCGAACTCCAGCTGCTGCACCGCCTCCTGGCTGGGGATATCCCGCTGCCAGGCCACCGGAAGCGGCGTCTCCTGCCGCCGGACCTGGGCCGCATGGTGCAGACTGTACAGGTCCTCTATGTACGATACCTGCTGCTTCCGGCGAACCAACAGCGCCGCGCATATCGTCACGGTGATGCCGAAGGCCGGGCCGTTTTCCGTCCGCAGCACCCGGATCTCGCTGCTGGCCCACTGGATGCGGGCCTCCGTTTCGGCCCCCTCCGGCAGCTCCACCCCGTCCAGCAGCTGGGAGAAGGGCAGCGCCGTCCGGTATGCCGCCAGCTCCTGGTTTTCTCCCCGGTACAGCACGCACACCTCCGCCTGGCCCTTCAGCACCAGGCGGCTGCCCACCCGGCGGCACTCCTCCACCCGGGCGGCGGTGCGCTCCATCAGCACATCCTCCGGCGGCGGACCGTCGGGCGCCACCTCCTGGGCGAAGGAAAATTCCCGCTCCTCCACCGCTGTCAGCAGCTCCAGCTCCGCCTCCTGCCGCCGCACCCGCAGGGCGGGATCCTCCTCCGTGCCGCAGCACAGCCGCTGCCGCCGCCGGGCATAGCCGGACACGGTGAACTCCGGCATCACCCGCAGATACAGCTTCCGGGCGGTGACGGCCTTAGCCTCCGCCAGCAGCAGCCGCCCGGTGACGCACACGGCGTCGCAGTCCGCCAGCCGCTTATCCTCCACCTGGCAGGAAAACGGCACCTCCATCGACAGGCTCCGCAAACCCGCGCTCTCCTCCGAGGTATACAGCACCGTCAGCACCACGCTGCCGCCCATGGTCAGCTGCTGGCCCGCCGGATGCTTCTCCCGCAGCCGCAGCTGCCCCACGGTATCCACGATCCGTGCAATGTCCGGGCAATACTCCGGGATCGCCGTCTCCATGGACTCCTCCTGAGTGGTGACCAGGTCGCCTACCGGCTCGCAGCAGGCCAGCTCCGCAAATTTCAGCTCCAGTTCCATGCGTTTCCCGTCCTCTCCTTGTTTTCACTGTCCCAAGGCTATGCGGGAACACGCCGGGTTATTCCTGGATGCCGAACATCCGCCGCAGCAGGCCCCGCAGACACCGGGGCGCCTTCCAGATCACGATCTTCATGCACATTACCTCCCGTCCTTCAAGCATATGATCCCGCAGGCGATCAGCAGAAACGCCACCAGGAACATCAGCGCGCCCACCGGGAAGATGGCGGCGATCAGGATCCCCAGCCCCAGGCCCAGGGCGCACACGCCGATGACCGCGCCGCAATTTCCCCGTCTCATGGCTCTCTCCCTCCTCTGCCTCAGTATATGCCGGAAAGCTCCCTCTTGCGCCGGGAGAAAAAATACGGTACAATAATCCCCAAAAGGAGGGACGGATATGAACCTGTCATATGCGCTGGAGAGCGTGCGCACTCCGTTCTGGGACGCGGTGTTCTCCGCCGTGACCCACCTGGGCGAGGAGACCGTTTTCATGGTGGCGGCCATTCTGATCTTCTGGTGCGTCAGCAAGCAGGAGGGGTACTATCTGCTGCTGATGGGCTTTTTCGGCACGGTGGTGAACCAGTTTCTGAAGCTGCTGTTCCGGATTCCCCGGCCCTGGGTCCGGGACCCCGACTTCACCATTGTGGAAAGCGCCCGGGCTCAGGCCACGGGCTACTCCTTCCCCAGCGGCCACACCCAGAACGCCGTGGCCACCTTCGGCGGCATTGCCCGGTCCACCCGTCGGCCCTGGGTCCGGTGGGCCTGCGTGGCGGTGCTGCTGCTGGTGTCCTTCTCCCGGCTGTACCTGGGGGTCCACACGCCCCTGGACGTGGGGGTGTCCTTTGCGGTGGCCGGGGTGATGGTGCTGACCCTGTATCCCCTGATCCGCCAGGCCGACCGCAAGCCCAGCCTGATGGCGGGCCTCATCGCCGGGATGCTGCTGGTGGGCATCGCGTATCTGGTGTTTGCGTATGTCTATCCCTTCCCGGCGGACGTGGACGCGGCCAACCTGGCCCACGGGCAGGAAAACGGCTGGAAGCTGCTGGGGGCCACCGTGGGCTTCGGCATCGCCTGGTGGCTGGACCGGCGGTATATCCACTTTGACACCCGGGCCGTCTGGTGGGTGCAGCTGCTGAAGGTGGTGCTGGGCCTTGCTTTGCTGATGGGCATCCGGGCGGGGCTGAAGGGTCCTCTGCTGGCCCTGTTCGGCAGCGCCGGGGTGGCCGGAGCCGTGCGATACGGCATCATGGTGCTGTTCGCCGGAGCCGTCTGGCCCGCCGCCTTCCGCTATATGGCCCGCTGGGGCAAAAAAGACTGAAAAAACCGGCTCCCCGGACCTTGCGTCCAGGGAGCCGGTTCTTATTATTCCAGCACGAACCGCATTTCCACGGGGTTGTGGTCGGAATAGGCAAAGCCCAGGTCCACCACGTTGCTGGAGGTCACCGTCACGTTGTCGGACACCAGGAACCCGTCCACCGTCAGCACATACTGCCCCTGGTGATAGGGTCCGTCGGCGTTGCGGCAGCTGGGCACGGGGTTCCCCTCATCCAGCGGCGCGATCAGAGACACGTTGAACCCGTCGAAGGTATCCTCCGGAATGGGCTGGGCCCAGGTGTATTCCTGGTCCGCCTCGCCGAAGTAGGCGGCGGAGTCGCCCAGCAGGTCCTTGTTGAAGTCGCCGCCGGCCACGCACCAGTTGCCTGCGTCATACTCCCGCTGCATATCCTCCAGCAGCAGCTTCAGCTGCTCCATGGCGATGGTGCCGTCGGAGGTGTAGGCCGACAGGTGCAGGTTATACAGCACCAGCTCGCCGCCGCCGGCCACCGGGATCCGGTGCACGCTGTAGCACCGGTCCAGGTCCACCAGCTTCATCAGGCTGTTTTCGATGGGCAGCTCCACCCGCCGGGCGCTGTCCACCGTCAGGGCCGACAGGGTCATCAGCCCCGACGCCGACGCCCCGTGGGGGTGGCGCAGGGGATACATCAGGAAGGGGGAGTCGTAGTTCTGGGCCCAGGTCCCGTCATACTCTGGCAGGGCCTCCCGCAGCAGGGCGGCCTCGTCCACATGGTAGCTGCGGGTGGAGTTCCGGTCCACCTCCTGGATGAGATAGAAGTCCGCATGCTGCTGGGACAGGAACGACCCGATGTTTCCTATGTTGTCCGTCAGCCGCTCCTGGGACCAGGCCCAGGACTCCGTTCCGCCGTCCATAAAGAAGCCGTAATCCGGCTCATAGGCGCCGAAGCCGATGTTATAGGACAGCAGGTGATATTCCCGGCCGGTCTCGGCGGGCTGAAGCACCTGCCGGTCCACCTCCAGGTCCATGTCCCCCAGCCGGTGATAGTCGATGAGCACATAGGCCAGGTATCCCACCACCAGCAGCACCAGGGCCGCCAGCACCAGCAGGATGATTTTCAGCGGTTTGTTCACGAAACGCGCCTCCTTGTTTACAAAAGTCCACTCGTTTATTATAATCGAAGTCAGAACATTTGGAAAGAGGTTTTTTTGTGAAACGATTTGCCATCCGATTCAACGCGCCGGTGGTGCTGAGCTTTGCCATCATCAGCCTGCTGGTGCTGGTGCTGGATTCCGTCACCGGCGGGGCCTCCACGGCCCGGCTGTTCTGCGTATACCGGGCCCCGCTGACGGACCCTTTGACCTATGTGCGCTTTTTCACCCACGTTCTTGGCCACTCGGGCTACAGCCACTATATGAGCAATATGCTGCTTCTGCTGCTGGTGGGGCCGGGGCTGGAGGAGAAGTACGGCAGCCGGAATCTGCTGGCAACGATCGCGGTCACCGCCTTTGCCACGGGGCTGGTGCAGTTCCTGCTGTTTCCCCACTCCGCTCTGCTTGGCGCCAGCGGCGTGGTGTTTATGATGATCGTTCTCTCGTCCTTTACGGAGATGAAGAAGGGCGGCATTCCTCTGACCATGCTGCTGGTGGTGGCCCTTTACTTAGGCAGCGAAATCGCCGACGGCCTTACCAGAACGGACAACGTGTCCCATCTGACCCACATTGTGGGCGGTGTGTGCGGCATTTTCTTCGGCTTCCGGCTGGCCCGGGCGAAGAAAAGATAGCCCCCCCTCCAACGAAACAGCCTCGCAGCCCGCCGGAACCGGCAGACTGCGGGGCTTGCGCTTTGCCTTATTGCAGGGCCTGCAGCGCCGCCCGGGCGGCGGCCTGCTCGGCCTCCTTCTTGCTCTTGCCGGTGCCGGTGCCGGCCATCTGGCCGTTGAGCAGCACCGCGCAGGTGAACAGCTTGGCGTGATCCGGGCCGGTGGCCCCGATCATCTCATAGTGCAGGGTCTGGTTGCTGCGGCGCTGGACCAGCTCCTGCAGCTCCGTTTTATAGTCCCGGCGGCGCTCCTCCACGGCCTCCTCCTGCTCCTTGTCCAGCAGGACCCGGTGGATCAGCGCCCGGGCGGCCTCCATGCCGCCGTCCAGATACACCGCCGCGAACACGGACTCCGTGGCGTCGGCCAGGATGGAGGGGCGGCACCGGCCGCCTCCGGCCTCCTCGCCCTTGCCCAGCCGCAGCTCATTGCCCAGCCCCAGGCTCTGGGCCACCTCGTACAGGCTCTCCTCGCACACCAGGGCCGCCCGCATCCGGGTCAGGTCCCCCTCCGGCAAATCCGGGTGCTTGTGGTACAGATAGTCCGCCGTTACCAGGCCCAGCACGGCGTCCCCCAGAAACTCCAGCCGCTCGTTGCTGCTGACGCCGCAGCAGCGGTGCTCGTTGGCGTAGGAGCTGTGGTACAGGGCCGCTTGAAGCTGCTCCTTGCAGCGGAAGGTATAGCCCAGTTTTTTTTCCAGTACTTGCAGGGTATGCATGATGTTTTTCTCCCTTCCGCAGCGGAAAAAGGAAACCCCGTTGCAACCAACGGGGCCTTCTTTTTCAGCTGCTTGATTGATTCAGTTCAGCTTATTATACAGATAGCGCACGCAGTCGCCCACGGTCTTCAGACCGGTGAGGTCCTCTTCGTCGATCTCGCCCACGTCGAATTCCTCCTCCATGGCCATGACCAGCTCCACCAGGTCCACGGAGTCGGCGCCCAGATCGTCCACAAAAGAACTATCCATGCCGATCTCGTCGGTATCAATGGCAAACTGCTCAGCGATCAGATCCTGCATGGTCTTGAAGATCTCGTCCATCGTCATGAGATGATCCCTCCTTTCGGGCTTTGTCTTGGAAAATAATACGGCAATTGGTCAGGTCTGTCAATACCCTTTTTGTGAATTATTCCGGCTGCACCTGCATCAGATGCACATTTTCCTGAATCTGTCCAATGATGCCGCTTTCGGCCACCTGCCTGGCCTGGCCGATGGCGTTGTCGATGGCCTCGGCGTTGGAGGAGCCGTGGGCCTTGATGACGGGCCTGGAGATGCCGATGAAAGCGGTGCCCCCCACCTTGTTGGGGTCCAGCTGGGCCTTGAATGCCCGCAGCCCCGGCATCACCATGGCGGCGGCCAGCTTGGTCAGCAGGTTCTTCCGGAAAATATCCCCCAGGGCGTGACCGGCAAAGGAGCCCACGCCCTCCATGGTCTTGAGCAGGATGTTGCCGGAGAAGCCGTCGGTGACGATGACGTCGCAGCCGCCCTTGATGGCCTCCTTGGCCTCGATGTTGCCGATGAAGTTCAGGTGGCCCTCCTCCCCGGCCTTGCGCAGCAGGGCCAGGGTCTCGCGTTGCAGGTCCGTGCCCTTGCTGTCCTCCGCGCCGATGTTCAGCAGGCCCACCCGGGGACGCTCCAGCCCCAGCACCCGGCTGGCATAGAAGCTGCCCAGATACGCAAACTGCATCAGGTACTCCGGGGTGCACTCGGCGTTGGCCCCGCAGTCGATGAGCACGGCCTTGCCGCCGGTGGTGGGGATCACCGGGGCCATCGCCGCCCGGCGGATGCCCCGGATGCGCTTGGTGATCAGGGTGGCCCCGGCCAGCAAAGCCCCGGTGGACCCGGCGGAAACCAGGGCGTCGGCCTTGCCGTCCCGCAGCAGGGTCAGGCCCACGCCCATGGAGGTGTCCTTCTTGTGCCGGAACACCTTGGAGGGGTCGTCGCACATCTCCACCGTCTCCGTGGTGTGGACGATCTCCATCCCCCGGGGGATGGTGTCGTGGCCGCAGTCCCGCAGCGCCCGGAGAATGGCCTCGGTGTCGCCGGTCAGCAGCACCTCCACGCCCCAGTGCTCCATGCCCAGCAGGGCGCCCTTCACGATTTCCAGCGGGGCGTTGTCGCCGCCCATGGCGTCAATGATGATCTTCATAGTTCAGAACCTCCTGCTTCAGCTGCTCGATAATGGCCAGCGACCGCTGGGACAGCTCGGCGTTTTTGTTGCGCTTGCCCTTGACCCGGTGGTCCAGAGGCGGTATGATGCCGAAATTGATGTTCATGGGCTGGAACTGGGTCACGGACTCGTTGCTGACATACAGGCCCAGAGCGCCGATGGCCGTCTCCCGGGGGAAGTCCATGGGCGGCTGGCCCAGCAGCCGCCGGGCGGTCTCCACCCCCACCAGAAAACCCGAGGCGCAGGACTCCACATACCCCTCCACGCCGGTCATCTGCCCAGCAAAGGAGATGCGGGGCCGGGCCTTCAGCCGGTAATACCGGTCCAGCAGCCGGGGGGAATCCAGATAGGTGTTCCGGTGCATGACGCCGTAGCGCAGGAATTTCGCATCATGCAGGGCGGGGATCATGGAGAACACCCGCTTCTGCTCCGGGAAGCGCAGGTGGGTCTGGAACCCCACCAGGTTATAGATGGTGCCGTCGGCGTTGTCCTTGCGCAGCTGCACCACGGCATAGGGCTCCCGCCCGGTGCGGGGGTCCTTCAGCCCCCGGGGCTTCAGGGGCCCGTAGCGCAGGGTGTCCTCCCCCCGCCGGGCCATGACCTCCACGGGCATGCAGCCCTCAAAGACGTTCCTGTCCTCGAAGCCGTGGACCTCCGCCTCCTGGGCGTGGGTCAGCTCCTGCCAGAAGGCCAGATACTCCTCCTTCTCCATGGGGCAGTTGATATAGTCCGGCGTCCCCTTGTCGTACCGGGACGCGAAAAAGCCGCTGTCCATGTCCACGCTGTCGAAGCTCACCAGCGGGGCCGCCGCGTCGAAAAAGTGCAGGGCGGAATCCTCGCCCCCCAGCATGGAGAGAAGCCTGTCCGCCAGAGCGTCGGAGGTCAGCGGCCCGGAGGCCACCACCACCTCCCCCTCCGGCAGGTCTGTCACCTCGCCGGGGACCACGGTGATCAGGGGGTGACTTTTCACCCGCTCCGTCACCAGCCGGGAAAAGCCGTGGCGGTCCACCGCCAGAGCGCCTCCGGCGGGAACGGCGGTCTCGTCCGCGCAGCGGACGATGAGGCTGCCCAGCTGCCGCAGCTCCTCCTTCAGAAGGCCCACAGCGTTCTCCAGCCCCGCCGCCCGAAGGGAATTGGAGTAGCACAGCTCCGCAAAATCGGCGGTCTGGTGGGCGGGAGTCATTTTTTCCGGCTTCATCTCCCGCAGGGTCACGGGAATGCCCCGCTGGGCCAGCTGCCAGGCGCACTCGCTGCCGGCCAGCCCTGCGCCGATCACTGTAACATGGTTCATGCTTCCTCCGCCTTTTTCCGGGTGGTTTTCGTAGTCTTGGTTGTCTTGGTAGTTTTCGCAGTCTTGGTAGTTTTGGTGGTTTTTGTGGTCTTGGCAGTCTTTTTGGCGGGCTTTTTCTCCTCCTGGACAGGCTCCGCCGGGGTCTCGGCAGCGCCCTCCGCAGGCTCCTCCGTCTTGGCCTTTTTCACATAGCCGCGCTTATCCTCCGGCAGGAAGTTGGCGCACTCGGGGTTGATGCAGAAGGGCTTGCGGAAGCCCTTGCCGGCCTTTTTGAACATGGTGTGTCCGCACACGGGGCAGTCGTCCTTCACCGGCACATCCCAGGTCATGAAATCGCACCGGGCGCTTTCATCGGCGGCGTTGAGCCGCTCGCAGCAGTAATAGGTGTACTGCTTGCCGGTTTTCTTGCTGACGCCGGTGCGCTTCATCAGCCGCCCGCCGCACTTGGGGCAGCGGCCCGGCATCTCCACCACCAGGGGCTTGGTGAAGGTGCACTCCGGGTATCCGGGGCAGGCCAGGAACCGGCCAAACCGGCCGGATTTGACCACCATATTGCGGCCGCACACGTCGCACTTCTCCTCGGTGACCTCGTCGGGGACCTTCAGGTATACGCCCTCCATGTCCTTCTCCACCTGGCGGAGGTTGCCTTCAAAGCCGCCGTAAAACTGGCGCAGCAGCTGCTTCCAGGGGATCTTGCCGCTTTCCACCTCGTCCAGCTCGTCCTCCATCCGGGCGGTGAACTTCACGTCCACAATGTCCGGGAACCGCTGGCACATCAGGTCCGTCACCACCTGGCCCAGAGGCGTGATCCGCAGGGCCTTGCCCTCCTTCACCACATATTCCCGGTCCAGAATGGTGGAAACGGTGGGGGCATAGGTAGAGGGGCGGCCGATGCCGTTTTCCTCCATGGTGCGGATCAGGGTGGCGTCGGTGTAGCGGGCGGGGGGCTGGGTGAAGTGCTGGCCGGGCTCGAAGCCCTCCAGGGTCACCACCTCGCCGGGCTGCAGCTCCGGCAGGGCAGGCTCCTTGTCCTCCTTGTCATCGTCCCGGCTCTCCTCATACACGGCGGTGTAGCCGGCGAATTTCAGGCTGCTGGCGCTGGCCCGGAAGATGTGCTCCCCGGCGGCAATGTCCACGCTGACGCTGTCGTACACGGCGTTTGCCATCTGGCTGGCCAGAAAGCGGCTCCAGATCAGCCGGTACAGGCGATACTGCTCGCCGGTCAGGTCGCCCTTTACCTGCTCCGGGGTCAGGGTGACGCTGCTGGGGCGGATGGCCTCGTGGGCGTCCTGGGCCCCGGCCTTGGCCTTGTACTGCTTGGGGGTCTCCGGGCGATAGGCCGCGCCGTAGCGGCTTTCGATAAAGCTGCGGGCCGCCGCCTGTGCCTCGTCGGATATCCGCAGGGAGTCGGTACGCATATAGGTGATCAGACCCACGGTGCCCTCGCCGCTGATGTCCACGCCCTCATACAGCTGCTGGGCGATGGCCATGGTCCGGCGGGGGGTCATGTTCAGCTTCCGGGAGGCCTCCTGCTGCATGGTGGAGGTGGTGAAGGGAGGCGACGGGGAGCGCCGCTTGTCCGTGCGCTTCACGTTGGACACGGCAAAGGGCGTATCCTGAAGCTGGGCGCGGATGTCGTCCACCTCCTGCTGGGAGGCGGGCTCATATTTCTTGCCGCCGCGGCCATAGTAGTGGGCCTTGAACCGGGCCCCCTGGTCGTTTTTCAGCAGGGCGTCCAGGGTCCAGTACTCCTGGGGCACGAAATCGGCGATCTCCTTCTCCCGGTCCGCCACCAGGCGCATGGCCACGGACTGGACCCGTCCGGCGGACAGGCCCCTGCGGATCTTTTTCCACAGCAGCGGGGACAGCTCATAGCCCACGATGCGGTCCAGAATGCGCCGGGCCTGCTGGGCGTCCACCAGGTCCTGGTCAATGTCCCGGGGCTGGCGGATGCTCTCGGTGACCACCTTGCGGGTGATCTCGTTGAAGGTGACCCGGAAGGTTTTATCCTCCGGCAGGTCCAGCAGCTGCTTCAGATGCCAGCTGATGGCCTCTCCCTCCCGGTCCGGGTCGGTGGCCAGATACACGGCGTCGCTTTCCTTGGCCGCCTGCTTCAGGTTCCGGATGATGTCCTCCTTGCCCTTGATGGGCCGGTAATTGGGCTCAAAATCGTTTTCCACGTCCACGCCCAGCTTGCTTTTGGGCAAGTCCCGCAGATGTCCCATACAGGCCTTCACCTGATATGCGGGGCCCAGGTATTTGCCGATGGTCTTGGCCTTGGCCGGGGACTCCACGATCACCAGGTATTTTTCAGCCTTTTTTGCCATATTTATGATCCTTCCTTTTCCGAATGTAACCTTACTGTGCGCACATAGCTGCGGGGGCCGGACCGTTGGGCATAGCCGTCGATCTCCAGCACCGTCAGCGCCGACAGCACCCGCCTTACCGGCAGGCCCGTCTGCTCCGCCGCCTCATCTGTCAGAAGCGGCGTCTCTGTATCCAGCACCCGGATCAGCGCCAGCTGATCGTCGGTAAGCCCCTCCCGGTTGCGGTCCAGGTCCAGCACCGGCAGCTCCGGCGCGGCAGGGGCTTCCGGCTCCGGGGTCTGTGCCGGCGGAGGGCTTTCCTCCTGCCTGGGGGTCTCCCCCGGCTCGGGAACGGTCATCTGGGCCGGATGCAGCCGGTGGGGGAACCGGCTGTGATACACCGACAGAATGTCCCAGCCCGACGCGGCCAGTCCCGCGCCGTCCCGGATCAGCCGGTTGCAGCCCACGCTGGCCGCCGCGTCGATGGGACCGGGTACGGCGAACACGTCCCGCCCCTGGTCCAGGGCGGCGTGGGCGGTGATCAGCGCCCCGGAGCGCACCGGGGCCTCCACCACCAGCGCCGCCAGGCTCAGTCCGCTGATGATGCGGTTGCGCACGGGAAAATGCCCCGGCAGAGGCTCCGTTCCCGGCGGATACTCCGACAGCAGCACCCCGGTGGCGGCGATGTCTTCATATAATCTGCGGTTTTCCGCGGGATATACCACGTCCACCCCGCCACCCAGAACGGCGGCGGTGAAGCCTCCCGCCTGCAATGCGCCCCGCATGGCAGCGCCGTCGATGCCCTTGGCCATGCCGGACACCACCACCGCACCCTGCCGGGCCAGCTCATAGCCCATCCGGTGGGCGCACCGCAGGCCATAGGGGGTGCAGGACCGGGTGCCCACCACGGCAATGGCCGCCTCCTCGTCAAACAGCGGCAGCGACCCCTTGCCGTACAGCAGCACCGGCGGGTCGAAAATGTCCCGCAGCCGGGCGGGATAGGCAGCATCCTGCATGGTCAGCAGGAAAATATCGCCCCGGGCGCAGTCCGCCAGGATGCGGTCCGCCCGGGTGAGGCTCTTGTCCGAAAGCAGCTGGGCCTGTCCCGGCGTCAGCCCCTCGGTCAGGGCCAGCTCCTCGGCGTCGGCATAGTACACGTCCTCCGGGGAGCTATACCGCTCCAGCAGCAGAAGCCTGCTGCGGTTGCTGAGCCCCGGCAGGGCCGTCAGCCATACCCAGTATTTCAGCGCCGCCACGGCAGTCCCCTCCTTCCGTTTACCGCCAGCTTTCCCACAGCAGCACCGCCGCCGCAATGGCCGCGTTCAGCGACTCGCAGCGGGGGGACATGGGAATCAGCACGGTTTTGTCGCACAGGTCCAGCACCTCCCGGCTCAGGCCCCGCCCCTCGGAGCCGATGGCCAAGGCGCAGCGGGAATAGTCCGCCTGCCGGGCGTCCATGGCGTCCGGCCGCAGGGCCGCGCCGTACAGGGGGATGCCGCTGCGGCGCAGCAGGTCCCCCAGTTCCTCCGGCGTCACGCTCCACACCGGGCGGCGGAACACCGCCCCCATGGAGGCCCGGACGGTTTTCGGCCCGAAGGGGTCCGCGCACCCGCCGGTCAGCAGCAGCCCATCGGCGTCAAATGCGTCCAGGGTCCGCAGCACCGTTCCCACGTTGCCGGGGTCCTGGACCCCGTCCAGCACCACATAGCGCCGGCCCGGAAGCGTTTCCGGCGCCGGCAAAACCGGCGCGCGGCAGGTGAACAGCACCCCCTGGGGGGTCTTGGCGGGGCTGATGGAGGCCATGACCTCCGGCGGCACCAGCACCTGCCGGACCTTTTCCGGCAGCGGCTCCGGCCACGGCTCCACCGACACCACGGTCTGCACCTCCGCCCCCCACTGGGCGGCCTCCCGCAGCAGCTTGGGGCTGTCGCACAGGCACTGTCCCGTCTGGCGGCGATAGGCGGCGGACCCGGCCAGCTTGCGGATATGGGTCATCAGCGGATTCTGGCGGCTGGTAATGGTCTCCATGCTTCCGGCTCCTTTCCGGCTCTTTCCCGGGCTTCTATATTTAATAGGTAAAGCCCGGTGTGTATGATTAGGTGCATTGTAGCATAACTTGATCCAAAATGCAACCACCGGAAAAAATCAGCCAGCCCCCGGCCATGATCGGCGACGACCCGGTGCAGCTGTTCAGCAACTTCAGCCTGGCCTCGCCGCCGGGGCTCCAGCTTCTATTACGAGCTGGACGCGGACAACATCCGGCGCTTTCTTCGCGAGTTGGAGCATTATTTGCTGTGAGTTAATGCTCTTATCCTCCTATATTGGAAAAGACCCGCTGCCGGCTGAAGCGGCAGCGGGTCTGAGACTGTCGAAAAACTCAGAAATCTTCCGCCATCGGAAAGGAAGATAGTTACGAAAGACTGCGCCCGCAGGCGCGTTTCGTAGCGCAACCGCCGCAGGCGGCTCTTAGCGCGGAGATAACCCATCAGGGGTGTCTTTCGTTTGCAATCACAGGTTTTCAGAACTTTTTAGTTCTGAAAAACCGCACTCAGCTTGTCAAAAAAGGCTTTTTTGACAAGCTGAGACCCGCTGCCGGCTGAACCGGCAGCGGGTCTTTGAATCCGACCAAAAGAGCAAAGGCATTATGACGAAAAATCCCTCCGCCGTTACGGCGGAGGGATTTTTGATTCAACTTGCGAGGCCCTTGCAGGAGCAGTATTTTACTCGGTGACGAAGGGCAGCAGAGCGATCTGACGGGCCCGCTTGATGGCCTCGGTCAGCTGACGCTGATGCATGGCGCAGGTGCCGGTGGTTCTGCGGGGCAGAATCTTGGACCGCTCGGAAATGAAGCGGCGCAGCTTGGCGGCATCCTTATAGTCGATGTGCTCGCACTTGTCCACGCAGAACTGGCAGACCTTCTTGCGCTTGCGGCCGGCGCCCCGGGGGGCTCTATTTTCGCGTTCCATAGCCATGGAAGAATTCCTCCTTTATAGAATTAGGTGTAACCTGGGGGTGATCAGAACGGCAGGTCGCCGTCCTCCTCGTCGATCTCGGCAAATTCGGAACTGCCGCCCACAGGGGCGGTATAGCCGCCGGTGGGTGCGCCATAGGCCGGAGGAGCGGAGAAGCTGCCGCCGGCGGGAGCGCCGTCCCGCTTGGAGTCGCCGAAATAGACGTTGTCGGCAACCACTTCCGCACTTCTGCGGTTGTTGCCTTCGCGGTCTTTCCAGTCACGGATCTGAAGCCGGCCCTCCACCACGGCCATACGGCCCTTGGTGAAGTATTTGGCCACGAACTCGGCTGTGCTGCGCCAGGCCACCACGTCGATGAAATCGGTCTCCTTCTCGCCGCTCTGGGACTTGAAGTCCCGGTCCACGGCCAGGGAGAAGCTGGTGACGGCGGTACCGCTCTGGGTGCGGCGCAGCTCAGGGTCCCGGGTCAGACGACCCATGATGAAAATCTTGTTGAGCATAAAACTGCCTCCCTTACTCGCCCTTGCAGACGATCATGGAACGCATGATGCCCTCGGTAATGCCCAGGATACGATCCAGTTCCTTGGGGAATTCCGGGCCGCTGGTGAAGCTCATCAGCACATAGTAGCCTTCGGTCTTGTAGTCGATGGCGTAAGCAAGACGGCGCTTGCCCCACTCGTCCACGACCACGTCGGAGCCGTTCTGCTCGGCCAGGGTCTGGAACTTTGCCACGGTAGCGGCAATAGCCTCCTCACTCTGTGCCGGGTCAATGATGTAAACGACCTCGTAGTTGGCGGAAATCTTAGCCATACTTTTGCACCTCCTTTTGGACTTATGGCCCTCACTTCCTGTGAGAGCAAGGATATGTCCGCATAAGCAGACTCATATATTATACTGGTTTTTCCGGGAAAGTCAAGGGCTTTCCGCCGGATTTCCGACTTTTTTACCGGAGATTCAGAGCGGCCTTCAGCTGGTCCACCCGGTCGGTGCGCTCCCAGGTGACGCCCAGGTCCTCCCGGCCCATGTGGCCGTAGGCCGCCAGCTGGCGATAGATGGGACGGCGCAGGTCCAGGTCCCGGATGATGGCGGTGGGCCGCAGGTCAAAGACCTTCTTCACAGCCTCTTCCAGCTTCTCATCCCCCACCGTACCGGTACCGAAGGTATCCACCAGTACGCTGACGGGCTGGGCCACGCCGATGGCGTAGGCCAGCTGCACCTGGCACTTCCGGGCAAGACCGGCAGCCACGATATTCTTTGCGATGTACCGGGCCATATATGCCGCAGAGCGGTCTACCTTCGTCGGGTCTTTTCCAGAGAAGGCGCCGCCGCCGTGTGCAGCCATTCCTCCGTATGTGTCTACGATGATCTTTCGTCCCGTGAGCCCGGAGTCCGCAGCGGGGCCTCCCTTGACAAAGCGGCCGGTCGGATTGATGAACAGGTCGTAGGTGTCGATGTCCAGTTCCGGCAGGTGCTCTTTTGCCTTTTCCAATACAGGCTTGATGACAAAGCTCATCAGAGGGTCTTGCAGGTCTTCGGTGACAAAATCCGGGTAGTGTTGAGTGGAGATGACAATGGTGTCAATGCGAATTGGTGTCCCATTGCTCCCATACTCCACTGTGACCTGCGTTTTACCATCGGGGAGTATGTAAGGTAGGGTTCCTTCCTTGCGTACCTGAGAGAGCTTGTATGCCATCTGGTTTGCGAGAGTGATCGGGAGCGGCATCAGGTCAGGCGTTTCGTTGCAGGCATAGCCGAACATCATCCCTTGGTCCCCTGCTCCGCCCATCTTATCGTTTGTCCCCATCGCAATATCGGGGCTTTGTTCATCGATTGCAACCATAACCGCACAGGTATCGCCATCAAAACCGGCCTTTGGCCCATTGTAGCCGATTTCCTTCAGGGTCCTCCGTGCAATGCCGGGGATGTCCACATAGCAGTCGGTGGAGATTTCCCCCATCACTACCACCATTCCCGTAGTGCAGCAGCACTCGCAGGCCACACGGCCGTTCGGGTCATTCTCCATGACCGCATCAAGAACTGCATCGGAAATCCGGTCGCACACTTTGTCGGGATGGCCTTCCGTTACGGACTCGGATGTAAACAGGTACTTACTCATTGGTTCCTTCCTCCTCTTTTTCTTTCTCTCCCGACTTACGGGGTCTGACTTCCATACTGTAATCGGCCGCCTCTTTCAGCAGTGCCATCATCTCGTCCAGCCGGACGCTGACCATAAATGGCCGCTGTCCCCTCACCGAAACGGAAACTACGCCGGTGTCAAAGCTCGCCATCATCTTGCAGTTGGCAAGCGTCTGGCTGCCGATTCCGGTGACTTCTTTCTTTTTGACGGTGAAGTTGGTGATGGTGCATTTTGCCATCATCTCCACTCCGTCCTCCGGGATGCCTTCACACCCTTTCGTCACACGCCGAATATTCCCTTTAGTTTCCTGACTCATTTCCTGTTTCCTCCAATCGTCCCTGAAGTCTGATCAATTTATCCTGTCGAGCTTGCTGCACATGGTACTGGATGTCCAGCATCAGTTTCAGCTGGTCCAGCATGATTTCCAAATCGGCTACTTCCTCGATAATGGCATCACGGTTGTCTTTGCCACGCCACCTTTTGCAGATTTCTTTCTGGAGTTCTGACATTTCCTCCAGCACCATTTTCATTTGGGCCTCCTCGCCGTACTTGGCAATGGCCCGTTGAAGTATACTCATTTCGTGCATCATTTCAGCCCCTCCTTAAAACGGCAGATCATCGTCCCCATCGTCCACCTCTTGGAACTCATTGCTTTCCGGCTGCTCTGTAACCATAGAGTTATCATTTTTCTTGCTGTCACCAAAGAATACTTGGTCACATCTGATCTCCGTGGCCTTTCGCTTCTGGCCGTCTTTTTCGTACTGCCGTGTGGTCAGGATGCCAGATGCCTCAATTCGTTGACCTTTTCGGAAGTTTCTGCTTACAAACTCAGCCTTCTTCTCCCATGCTATACAGTCAATGAAGTCCGTCTTGTCTTTGACCCCCGGCCGGTCAACTGCGATGGTGAAGACTGTGACCGCTTTCCCGCTTTGGGTGTGCCTCAGTTCCGGGTCCCGTGTCAACCGGCCGCTTACCGCTATAATATTCATCGGGTAACTCCTCTCATCGTCGTAGTAGTCGAGCTCCAGATAGTTCTTCCCAAACTCGGCCCTGAACTCCGCAACGCTGGCCCGATACCGCATCATGTACTTTATCTGCCAAAACTGTTTCAGGGCATCAGCTGTTGCCCGACACTGGTGCGCCGCATACCTACCGTTCCTGTGGCAGCTGTCCCCACAGAGGCCGACTTTCAAGCCGAACCTCTCTGACTTGCTGCGGTAGGGGCCGCTGAAAACATGATGTTCTTCCAGCAGCCCCACCTTCCCGCACAGGAAACAGGTTCCGTAATACATTTACGCTCCTTCCTGCTCTTCAGCAGGCTCACTGTACTGGTAATCGTCCTCTTCATCGCAAGGAATATCGATGTCGAACAGGATTTCGCCGCAATCCTCGCACTCAATGGAGATATTGATGATCTCCTCCTGTCCGTAGCCGACACAGACCACCGCATGACCCACATGACCCTTCAGTTTCTCCGGCGAGCAGTAGAACCTGTCAAACGGATTGAATGCCGAAGACAGGACGACCTTGTTTTCGCTGGTCCTTACGGTGTAATTCCCCATGGCCTCGGTCACACGGAGCGATGCTCCAACGAATTGCCTCATGTAGTCAAATGGACTGTCTGATACCGCAGGAGAGCCGCCAGAACCGTCCTTACGGTCTTCACCATCTCTTACCCCATCCTGCTCTTCCTCCTCGCCAATGACCTCATAATCGACATCTACGACCTCTGTATCGCCAGATGGGAGAGAGGGCAGCTCCTTCGGCTCTGCGGCTTGCCCGTCACCGGTATTGTCGAAGATGCTGGTCTGCCCGTTGTCGATCTCCTGCATAACATATTGGCAGAGCTCCCGGTCCCAGACCAACTTCATATTCCCGCCCAGACTTCCAGACTTCTTGTTCTTGACCCTGTCTCTTATACA
>ERZ1026960.148-NODE-148-length-40789-cov-17.369593_pt1 | contig 40789 bp, 44 predicted proteins | sample MGYA00519458_ERZ1026960 | MGnify/ENA primary metagenome ERZ1026960 (study PRJEB26926, sample SAMN06164516) | human gut metagenome | biome: ENVO:00009003; feature: ENVO:2100002; material: ENVO:00002003 | host: Homo sapiens | place: USA | collected 2012 ...
ACAGGTATCAAAAAGTATTGAATTTATTGAAAAAAACACTTGATTATATGGAGAGATTTAAAATACAAATGTTATAAAGAATTGCCAGAGGAAAAGGATTTTTTGGAAGAATAACATATGGTTTTGAAGGTGTGTGTATACAATCGGACGCATATCATGGGGATGGAATCGAATTGTTAAAGGCAGATATATGCTCAAATGATATTTTGGTAAATAAAAACAGAATTACCTTTAAGGAAATAATGAAAAATCCAAGATATAAGAAAATAATATTTGGAGATGAGTAGAGGCAGGATGGAATGAATAAGCTACAAGCAAAGAAAAGAATTATTGATTATTTTAAGCACAATTTTATTGAATATAAATTTCTGTGTGAAGATAGCAAACCGACGATATTGGATTCGTCAGATACATTATATACGTGTGTTTGCATACCGGATGTTATAGGTGGACATATAGAGACTAGTATTCGATTTAGGGATGAACACTTGTATTGTCAGTCATATTATTGTAAGCCGGTCGTCCATAATGAGGAGGAAGCAATTAGAGCAGCAAGGATTGTGAATTATTTGAATATGCATTTGGCATATGATTGTAATTCACTCTATGAACACTCATTTATATTTGATGAGGATGAAGGAGATATTTTTAACGGTTGCCTTATTCGTTATGAACTTTTGGAAGAACATTTTTATGAATCCATGAATCATATACTTAATTTCTCTGTTCAACAAATTGCAGATGTATGTAAGGCTGTAGTGCTTTATATTCATGGGGACTTGGATTAATTCCTTGCCACAAAGGTTGCAATAGATTACGAATTAATGGGAAAACCAATATAGGGATTTGAGGACTAGGTGGTATATGCTTGGAGGATTATTAAAGGAGGAACATTAAAACAATGTGGAAGTCGGGGACATTTGATTTAGAGGATATAAATGAAGCATTGATAGATGAAATTGTATTTTTTGACATTTCTTATCCAGGTATGGGAAATCAGGGCTGTGTGATATTTATAACTAAAAGTGGTGATGAATACATAATAAGTCAAAGTGGAACGGAGTGGCATGTTGACAAAATTGTTAAACTTTTTCCAGAGATGTATGAGGTATATCGCAATCGAGAGAATGGTACGAGAGATGAGTATGGATTTAAGAGTATTGGAAACTGGAAAATAATTCCTGAATTTGCAGGGATGTTTCTTGTTAGAATGGATTATTTTGAAAAATTCTATTCTATATATCAGACGGAAAGTGAATCAAATAAAGAATTTCCTTGTAGCGCAGCGAGGTTACTATTTGGGAAAGAACGCTATGCACCAAACGAAAGAATGGTGTATAGAAAAACACAAGAATGTTGGGACAAGAATAGGCAAGAAGCAATTGCTAGAAAACGAGAAATTGAAGAAAATCGCTTGTCGGATAAGGATGTACCTTGGATGAAATATAAGAGCCATATATTAGAGGGATACATTAAGTTTTGGATTCGTGAGAATAACGATGGAACATTTTCTGGATTTCGATGGCTCATTCAAGTACAGAAGGAACAGTATGAAGAGGGTAGCTATAAGTTAGATGCACCGATTGAGTGTTACAATCTTTTTTTACAAAAATATGAAAATGTGGAAGAGAATGTGTTTGATGAATTTGAAAATTTTTATTCGAAATATATCAAATATTACAAAGCAGGAGAATTTGTACGTTCATATAAAAGTCTAGAAAAAGCAAAAGAAGCTGTTGGTATAAGAAATGAATGGATTGGCTGGGGGAATGTAAATAAGAAAAATATATACACGATAGATTATGAGTACCTTAAAACAACAATAGAGGCGGATTCGCAGATTTGCATATTCTAATAATGCAAAGAGTTGATCATTAAGCCTTCAAATATGCCACACCCATCATAATGCCGGAGCCACCGGGAATTGGGTGCATAGTCGGAAGAATGATATAACTGTAATGATAGGAGCTATTTCAAGAAGAGAACCTATATGAGCAGTTCTACATGGCGACATGTAGACATAGTTAGTTGACTGTGAATATCTATTGTATCCGATTATGGCGCGTTATACATATCATTGCAGACTGAAAATCATTTTAACGAATGGTTGAGCATGGAAAAATGCTTATGATAGGTTTCCCAATGGTTCGATAGGCGACCTCGACGCAGAGGTGGAACAGTTTATGCCATACCCGAAAGGTATAGAAACAGAGCCGAACCCGATAGCCTATTGGAAAACATCGCAATGATGCTGGGGTATATCTGAAAAGGATATACATCAGAAACCAAAGCATAAGTGAGTAGCTTAAGGCATCTTTTGGTTGCGACCAGGAGAATCTTGTGGCGAGTGAAAGCTAGACAGGTTTGTATTAGTAGGGACTTCTGTCTGCAGTAAGAAAACTTATATGCAGAGTCCATAGGATATGAGTCTTATTGACGGATAAGACGAGAGGGATACCTCGGCAAGATATCTTATGCCGACACTTACAACTGCAAAGGTATGTATGGCGTCCTCAAGTGATTGAGGGCATATTTGAAGGCTTAATGGAATTATGTTGCCATTTAGATATGTTTTTGTTTAGAAAGATTGGAGCGGATAAAGAGTGAGATACTATGAATTTGCAATTAGTGGAGTTGAAGAGAATATAAAAGAGTTGATACAGGATAAGGAATATCTTAGAGAGTATAGATGGGCAAATGCTCTTTGTGCGGTAAATAGCTATATGTATAATAATTTAAAAAATAACTTGGGTTTTTTGGCATACAGACAGGAAGCTAACGATAAGATTTTAGCGGTGTTCTTTTTTGACGAAAAAAAAGAAAATTTGGATAATGTCTATGACTATATTATCGAAGTATTAGAAAGTGTATTTGAAATTAAACGAAGATCCTTAATACCTAATGAGATTACCATGTATGAGTTTTTGGATTGTTTTAGAGAAGCGAAAAGAAGAGGACTAGAGAATCATGGAAGTAAAATTATAGAAATATCAAATTTATTTATATATGAATATTTTATAGATAATTCAAAATCATGTTATTTTAAATTTGATGAAAAGATTATTACGGAGCCCCTAAATGAAAAAATGGCAATTTATGATAAAGAATTTATTGCAGAACTTTCCAATATAGAATCTCATTCGAATAATACAGAGTATAAAGGTAATTTGGTTCATTATATTATTTCAAGCAGAAGTGTTGAAGCGGCATGCGATATGAGTGAAATACTTGTTCAACATTTAGCAAAAGCGAATCGTATAAGTGGAAGACGAATGGAAGTTATTAGTGAAATTGAACCAGATTTATATAAATTTAATAATCATTTAGAAAATATTATAGAGAATAACTATGGTGGGGTAATAGTATTTGATTTATCGGAGAAGTTTGGCTACAATCCAGTGGATTACCAGATGACATGTAAGTATATTGAAAAACTGATAAAAAAATATAAGAATGACTGTCTATTTATATTTACATACAATATGGAAAAAACTGGATTTTCGTATTATCTTTTACCACAATTAAAAAAATATGTGATTCCAGTTATGCTTCGAGAGGGTACGGGTGACAGAAAAGCGGCTGCATGTTATCTAAAAGAATTAATAAAAAAATCGGAATATGCAAAGTATGCCAAACAGACGAATGAGTTCTTGAAATTATTCCCTGGAGCAAAATTTTCACAAACGGATGTGCTAATGGCTTATGAGCAGTTTGAATCTTGGTGTTTAAATAAAAATTTGTTACAAGCCTATGATTACAATATTGCTGAAGATTTCATGCTAGATAGAGATGAAAATATGGAATCGTCATTACAAAAATTGGATAAAATGGTTGGCTTAGAAATTGTCAAAGCGCAGATAAAGGATATTATTGCTACAGATATTGTTGAAAAGGAGAGGAAAAAGCGGCATGGAAGTAGTTATAAAACAGGAACAATGCACATGATATTTGGAGGAAATCCGGGAACTGCCAAAACAACGGTCGCAAAGTTGTTTGCAGGAATTGCAAAGGAAAAGGGAATTCTAAAAAGTGGTGCGTTTGTAGAATGTGGTGGAATGGATTTAGATGGTTTTGGATGTGTTTCTGCAATAAGGGATGCTTTTGTGGCTGCACAAGGAGGCGTGCTTTTTATTGATGAGGCTTATTCATTAAAGAGTGATATTGCGGTTACGGTATTACTTCAAGAAATGGAAAATCAAAGAGAGAATGTTATAGTTGTTCTTGCTGGTTATAACGAAAGAATGCAGGCGTTTATGGAAATTAATGAAGGATTAAAAAGTAGAATTCCATACTGGGTGGAATTTCCGGATTATAATGCGGACGAGTTAACAGATATTTTCAATTTGATGATTAAAGATCGTGGACTTAGTGTTACAGAGGATGCGATAAAAGAAGCACATTACATATTTGAAAAGGTTATGCATACGGATAATTTTGGGAATGGAAGATACGTACGTAATTTGATAGAGCATGCTATGCAGAAACAATCAGTTCGATTACTTGCAGATAAGGAAGAGGCAAGTGCCATTCCAAAGGAAGAATTATTTTTGATTAAAAAAGTAGATGTAAATACATTAGAAGAAGGTTTGAAGAAAGAAAGAGCAATTGGTACTGCAAAGAAAGAACTTGATGAAATGATAGGACTTACAACTGTAAAGTCGGTTATTCAAAAGGCAATTGCAAGTTTTAAGTTAAAGAAAATTTGCATGGATAAAGGAATTACTAAGGAAAGGGCTTCTCTGCATATGGTATTTACGGGTAATCCAGGGACGGCAAAGACAACGGTTGCCAGACTATTCGCTGAAATTATGAAGGACGAAAAAGTGTTACCGACAGGAAATTTTGTAGAAGTAGGAAGAGCAGAATTAGTTGGAGACCATGTGGGGGCTACGGCGTCTTTGGTTAAGAGAAAATTTAAGGAGGCACAAGGCGGTGTGCTTTTTATAGATGAAGCATATTCTTTGTGTGATAGTTATGAAAATGGTTTTGGTGATGAAGCAATTAATACCCTTGTTCAAGAGATGGAGAATCATAGAGATGATGTAATTGTTATCTTTGCTGGATATCCAGATAAAATGAAGAACTTTCTTGATAGAAACCCTGGGATGCTATCTAGAATTGCATTTCATGTAGAATTTGAGGATTATTCTACGAAGGAACTTTGTGAAATTACAAAACTTATGCTGTCGAAGAAACAAATGACAATTACTGATATTGCTATGGAAAAACTTAGAATGAACTATGAAAGTGCGAAAACAAGTAGTGATTACGGAAATGGACGTTATGTGCGTAAGATACTAGAGGAGGCTGAGATGAATCTAGCAGAAAGAGTGTCACAGTTCTGTGAGTCTGACATTACGATGCAAGTGATTACAACGCTTGAAGAAAGTGACATTCCAGAGCCAGGAACAATGAAGTGTCAGGAAAAGAAAAGGATAGGTTTTTGTGTATAGTATTTCAAGTGTAAATGAAAGAAGATGAAAAAATTTGAGGAGGAAACATGGTAAGTACAACTGATAAATTTATATATTTTCCAAAATCTTTCAATGAACAGATGGCGTGGATTGGTGAGGAAGTCGAGCATATTATTAAACATAATGGTGAACATGACATTAAAAAGAATATACAAGAAAAAGGCAGAGGGGCATATGGTGAATCAGGATATACACATGCAATCAATAGGTTATTCGCAATTATCAAAGCAGATTCTAAAAATAAGGCAGTGTTGCGAGAAGTAACGAAAGCAGAACAAGAGCTAATTGATTTTCTTTATGGTGAGCCTGGAGCGTTGTCGGAGCAGCAAATATATGATTACTGGAATTGTTATATGCAGTCATATATTGCTGAATTGGAGAACCACCCAATGCATTATATCTTATTGAAAAAACAAGAAGGACAAGATAAGAACGACGAATTAATCGGGATATACGATAGCGTTGCAAGATTGCAAGAAGCTTATAACATTGCTGTTAATAATTTTAAACAACAGAAAGAGCAACTAGTAATTAATGCTTTTGATGAAGCAATAGGGCGTTGGAATTATAATTTGAAACCGGAACAGTGCTTTGTTCGAAATAATGGTAAGGCTGATAAGCATAAGATAATAGAGTTTGTATTTGACAATCCATATATGTATATGTTCAAACTTGATAAGGTTAAGAAGACATTAACCGGTTATGTATATGAGGATTCAATGCTGCGATATGAAAGATGCGGAGAAGAAACAATAAATATAAAGTTTGAAGCAGAGAATTCATATCAAATTTTAGAACAGTTAGGTACATATTGGGGCGGCTGGAATGGTACTTGTCCAAAATCTGCAGTAATGGCTGAAATTGCTAAGGGATGGTATGCAAAGTATGATGCTGAGTTGACGAAAATATCGCATGATACCTTAACCTTTGCATGTAGAAAATTGACAGAAGTAGAGGCTAGAGATCTTATAGAGGAAGCTACACAATTGTATGCGATGATTATTGACTGTGAACAAGAGGAGTTAATTAATCATTTGATGGAGAATGAAACCTTTACATTGTGGTGGGATTGATGGAGATTGTGATTTTACAACCAATGTGAAAGGAATGATTTTATTATGAGGTGTAATCAAGTAAGTATTTTTATTGAAAGATTTGGAGAGTATGTTCCGGAGAATTATCCGGGAGATGTTCAGCGGATTTCAGTGTATGTGGATGATTTTAATTCCATATATGCAGCATTATCAAAAGCGCACGCATTAGTAGTAAATGAATTGGCAGAATATGAACAAATTGGAGCGAGAGCAAATGTAAGTACAAACGAATTCTCACAATCTGACTATAAAGAAATGCACGGAAGTATTCCTAAACAAAAAAGAAATTATGAGACGGATATTAATTTAGAGTATGGAGATTCATTATATGAGCTTTGTTTGGATTATGTGTGGGCATTCGAACATAGCAATGAATTGATTGAATTAATAAAAGAGAGCCTGAATTGTGACGATATGATTATCAGACTTAAGGATAAGTATGAGCTATCGGATTATCAAATAAGAAAGTTGTCACAAATTAGATTTGATATGTTGACACGAGAGGAATATGAAAAATGTAAGGCGAAAATTTGTAAAATTGAAGATTGGCGAGCAAAGAAGGAAACGGTTGATATTCATACATATCAGGCTGAAAGCTATAAGAAATATATAAAAAAGCAGTGTGATAAAGTTAAGCTTAGAATAGAGGAACTAGAGGCATACTTCAAGGTGGCAGATAACTATCACGAAATGATTCTGTTAATGGAAGAAAATGAAGAATTCCATCAATTTGCTGATTCTATGAAGGAGAAGTTTGGTTTAAGTTGGAATCAATGCAAGTATTTTAGCCATATGTCAATTCGGGATTTTAATAAGAAAAACCGTATAAAAAGAGAAATGGAACTGGAAGAATTAAAAGAAGACTTAAAGAGATATTCTGAAGATTAAGAAGATTCCCCTGAGTTAACACCAGAGATGGAGAATGCCTTTTTGTTAGCTGCAGTATCTAGAAACAAATCTAAGGATGTGAAAAGAAAGTGGTGAATTTATGATTGATATGAAGCAGGAAAAAAAGCGAGTAAATAAGCTTCGAGCGGATACGAATATTACAATGGATACATTAAAATATGGTGATAAAGTACAGTTTTCTTGTAATGGGAAAAACGGTATACAAGGAACTATTATAGTTAAAGATTACCAGGGCGGTGGTTTATACTATGCTATTTGTCCAAGTGTTGATATTCAGGGAGAAGACAGTATCTTGTATAAGCATGTGCCAATTGTTGATGTGGAATTGGTAAATTGAAGATAAAATAGTTTTTCAGGGGAATTACATCGATTATGGATATATAGAAAGGCGGCTGAATTCTGATGAATAGAAAGAAACAGTATCTTGATGAACTAGGTATACCTCGAAAAATATATTGTGGAAATTTTGTTCGTGAGAAAAAGGTTTATAGACTGTTTCAGCGACGCTGCTATGGGTTTGACTATCGCGATATCTTCAATATGGATGTATCCTTTGCTGAATGGTTATTTTCACATATGCGGATGTATAAAGACAATAGTGTTCACGATGATACAATGCATACTATTGTTTTCGAAGATAACGAATACACCATCGAAGAGGCGGTGGATTGGATTATTGAAAAGACCGGAGAGTTTCTAAAGTATAGTTATTATCTCGATGCACATTTTGATTACATAACTAAACATTCGGTTATAGGAAAACTGATATGTAGGTATAGTTCATCTGTTAGATTATATTTGGAGAAGTATGACTGGTCTGAAGATACTGAATATAAAATTGAAGAAGATTACATTAAAGCGAGCAAATTATTTTTAGAGATAATGGGATACTGCTGGATGTAGGTGGATATGGTGGTTGATATTCTGTGTCGGATTATAGAAAAATAAATATACAGAGTAAGTTTTTATGGAAACTAAGGAGAACTGGAGAATGAGTAGTAACGAAGTATTTGCGGTATCGCATCATCCCGGAGAAGTAACACTGAAAGGTTTTTCATTTATACAAGAGAAACTTCCGGATGAATTTGAGGTTTGCTTGATTGTTGAAAAGAATGGGAATTTAAGTGCTGGGTGCTGGGATACTGGGGTGCAGTCTACTGAGAATGGAAAACCGGGTTGCTTTAGGCAGAGCAGGGGTGGTGTCATAGATGCAGATTATGTGCTGGCATGGTTACCGATAGAAGAAACTGCTATCGATGTAAAATGCCTATGGTGGAATTTGGAGTATCAGCTTATATCTGTTTTTCAGGATTGCGTTATGGTGTTTGCAAAAGATGGCGATAAATACTTAATTTTCGAATATTCTGGAGGAAATGATGAGAAGGTAATCTTCCATATGGATGTAAGAACAGGAAATATCTTAGAAATTGAAAAAGATAATGGGGATAAAATATACTATCTTAAATCTACATTGCAAGCATGGTATGATGATTTTAAAGAAAGATTATTAGAAGATTATCATAATGGCAGATACACTATGTTGCCGGAATGGTAGCGATTGTATTTATTCTTTAGGAATGTGACACAAGAAATAAAAGGGTTTTAATGATTGCACTTTCGGTAATCAGAAAAAATGTTTGCCTGGATTAAAGAGATGCAGGAGGAAGTGTTATGGGGAAACGTTGGAGTAAGTTACAAGCAAGGCTCTATAATTTAATGGAACCAGCGGTTAACTTTCAAATACATTGTGCCTTATACGAAATGAAAAGCTTGGGGCATTATGGAAGTCGGTTGTCACGCTATTTTATTACTGTTGATAAGGAGATAGTTTTTGACTATCCGAAAGATATGGAATTGGACAAGAAGTATATTTATCTATGGAATAGCGAGGTTGATAAGATATCCAATCTGATTGAGGAATATATACAACGCCCCAATGAAGAATTGCTTGCAGATTTCCCTAATGATGAATGGGGAATTGTTGAGATTTTGCTTGCTTGTGACAGGCGTGTGGGGAAAAAACGACTGCAAGTGTTGGCAGAGAGAACAAGAAACGCTAAAGTAAAATCTATAATTGAAAAAAGAGGCAAGGATAAATGAATTATTATATTAGTGATATGCATTTGTTTCATGAGAATTCTATTAAATTTGATAATCGACCATTTGAGCATATAGATGATATGCATGAGGCTATGAGAACTAAATGGAACAATAAGATTACAAATGGAGATACGGTGTATATTTTAGGAGATATAAGTTTTCGTGGTAAAAATGAAAATTTAATAGCTTATATCGCTACATTAAAAGGACGCAAGATTTTGATTAAAGGAAATCACGATGACGTTTCTGGTTATAGATATCTCCAATTGTTTGAAGAAGTGTGTGATTATAAAGAAATACATGATTCTGTAGCAGGAAAAAAATATGATTTAGTCTTATGTCATTATCCAATCTTCAGCTGGAAACGGATGGGAAAAGGTTCTATATTACTCTATGGTCATACACATGATAGCGAAGAGAATGTATATTATCAAAGATGTCTTGCGGATATGGTCAATAATGATTGTAGGCATGTGTATAAGACGGAAGTGCGAGCTATAAATGTGGGGTGCATGAAAGTGTGGATTAACTATGAACCTAGATCTTTAAAAGAGATACTGGAGTATTGTGTTTGACTAGAAGATATACGTGAGGTATTCCAATGACGGTGTGGTTAAGTGATATGGATACGATACAAAAAAGGATCCAATCGTGGAGGTGGTACGAGTGAGAATTTATTGCATGAGTGATATACATGGATGCTTGGCAGAATTTGAAGAGGCTTTGTCACTTGTTGTGGAATATTTAGAAGAACCAGAAACGATGCTTATTCTTATGGGTGACTATATTCACGGTGGTGCTGATAGACGAGGCGTTTTAGACAGGATAATAAAACTACAGAAACAGTATGGTTTGGAAAAAGTACTTGCATTGATGGGGAACCACGAAGAGTTTGTTTTGTGGGGGGGATTCTACTATTAATCATATGATTAAAACCTTTGATGAAGAGCATTATACGGAAGAATCTGATGAAGATATTTATATCCAATGGATAGAAAATTTACCAAGGTATTATTCTGAAGGAAAAACAATTTTTGTACATGCGGGTATTGATGAGGGCGCTGGTGACTTATGGGAATGAGGAACTGGAGATGATATTTTTGTCGGAAAATATCCGGCTGAAACGGGGAAAATAGAAGATTTGGATATGAAAGTTGTAGCGGGGCATGTTGGTACAGCAGAAATTGCGGGAGATTCATACTTTCACGATATTTATTATGATGGGGAGAGTCATTATTATATAGATGGAACTGTTTTGGATAGTGGTGTTATACCAGTTCTTATGGTGGACACAAATGAAGATAAATATTACCGAGTTACACAAAGTGGAAATTGGTTGATTCTTCCGTACGAAGAAGAAAACTAAAAAAGAGGTGAATCAGTAGTGATACAACATGATTCACCTTTCAGGCTTAATATTCATTTTTATGTTATGCAATCTTGCTTGTATAATAAGTCAGCAGATTTGTTAATTCATTATCTAATAGCAACTTGCGGCGTTGAGAAATTTCAAGTGGAATTAATTGCTTTTTTAGATGCTTAATAGTTGCTATATTATTATGGTAATCATTGATAAGAAAATCTTTAATGGATGTTTCGGATTGGGAAATACCGTTGTAATTTTCAATATCGGTTATGATAGTAGGAGATAACTGGTCACATATAAGGATGTATTCCTTATTGGCATTTGCTAAACTCCGTGCACTCCAGCGACTACATATGATTGCATTTATAAATTCTATATCATAACATTTATAATTAAGATTTGAGATTTTCTTATTGGTTTTATAGGTATATGCCATAAGTTCAACCCAATCACTGACCCTAAAGGCAGGGATAATGAAAAGTACATCATTTCGATTAGTGGTAAAAGAATTCGTTATTTCTATATCAACATAACCAATGCAGGCATATATTTCAGGATACTTTTTCAATAATTTCTTTGCAATATCAATATCCTCTGTGAAAGAGAAAACCGTTCTAAATGAGTTAGATTCTCTAAGTTTATAGGTTGGCATAATGTGGCTATAAATTTCATTCAGCAAATTGATATCTTTCAGTTTGTGGTTTTCTACTAAATTGCTTGTTAGAATGGTTTCGTCCTTTCTTAAGGCTCTATAGAGCCGTTTTGTTGTAGGTCTGTGTTTCATATGATTCCCTTCCGAGTATAAATGTTTTTATGGGGTTTTTTACAATTTCCTGAAATTCATCTTCTAGGGATGAGACATAATTGAAGAAGGTTTCTAATGTAGGCTTTTCTCCTAAAATAGTGGTAGGCGCTAAAGCAAGTGGTTGCAAATGTTTGTCAACGAAAGTGTTAACTTGGTCAACTATTGAATCTAGAACTGCGCAGGATAAGATATCAAGCTGCTGCTTTAGTTGATAAAATGTTTCTTCATCATCAACATCAATAGAAGTAATGTGTGTTTTGATAAGAGTTACTAATTCAAAAGTTTTTTCAATGGCGAATTGCTGATTTTTTGATTGATTCATACAAAGGTCTTCCTTTCTGATAGTTATTAATTTGAGTTTATTATATAGGCTGTGTCGGAGAATGATTGGACAGAATAGAGTGAAAAATGGACAGAAGTATTTGTTAATAAAAATGATAATTGCAAAAGTGCGTCTCAAATGATAGCTGTTTATGCTATCTTTTTTTGAGTGAAGTTTTGAAATTATTGTGATATTATAAGTGAGTGGGTATATGGAAACAACAATTGGTAAAGGACGGCCAAAATAGAAGTGGGATTAGTTAAATCCGAGGAGGAATCGTATGGAATTTTCGTATAGTGGTAGAATAGAAGCACTAAAAACATTTTATTCATCCATGTTGAAAATCAATGTACAGATTGGTACATTTAAATACAAATATAATGAGGTGGTCTCTGATGTGATTTTTGACACAAGAGATTCAGAGATTTGGAAATTGATTTTTATTAAAAGAGGATATGGTGATACGTTATCTATTCCAATAAAGAAAGGCTATCGTTTTACAATAGAAGGCAATAAAAAATATAAAGAATTTGTAGATTATTTCGGTATTGGAAGAGAAAAAGGACAATTTAGCATAAAGGATTTTGTGAACCAATTAAATAATAAAATTCCACCAGAATATATTTTGGAAGATAGTGCAAGAAAAGTAATTTTAAAATATGATAAAATAGATACAGATAGTGATGGAATATTTCCAATCGGGATTACAAATTGGGAAGTTGTTCATGCAAAGAATCCTTCGTTGCCAAAAGATAAATATCACAGGAGAGATAAGAACTTATCAAAGACAAGACAGTTATATCCCGCAATATATCTAGCAACAAAGGATATGGACATTACTATAATATATGGAAGCGTGCCAGGGGAAAAAACTGAAAACATAAAGAAGTGTCAGTTGGATTAATGTGTTTGACCGGTATATGGATATGTTTCCGGTTGCATATAAAAGACAAAACAATGGTCGATATGTTCCTGCTTACCGACAAGGGGCATAAAGAGAAAATGTTGTTATCCATGCCATTTTCTCGAGCCATGTTGAAAATGTTGTCTTACTTTCCAAGGGCGCTAAAGGTTCGGTGGACCTTTGCTCAGCGCGGACAGAAGTGGAACGGAGACTGGTCGACAGTAGAAAAGTGAAGGTTGACTTCTAGTTGGAGGATATGGATTTATCAGAGTTCAAGGGAAAAGCAACTTATGAGCAGATAAAGGCTTGCGTACTCGAACAGATAGGACTTAAGGATTGTGGATAAGTAGCATCGTGAGTCTATTTTACTGCTAAGTAGCGAAAAAGGACATTCCTGAACCGTAATTATTACGGGTCAAAGGATGTCTTTTTTGATTGTCTTGGAGTGTTCAAAGGGCAAGGTAATGAAACTGAAAATATTAAGACTTATATGAATAATATCTATCTTATCTAATCAATTAGGAATATTCAGGCAGAGAGTCTATGGAAAGACATAGCTTGCAAAAGATATCAGCGGTATTTTATTTGCATGATGAATATGAAAAGTGCTTCTGTATGACAAAATCAAATTGACTAACACTGAGTAGCAATATATAATATAGACAAAACGAAAATGACATAAACGGAGGGACAAAGAAGTGGAGAAGGTTATAACACTCGAGGAAGCATTAAAAAGAATTGAAGAATTAGAAAATGAAAACGCCGAGTTACGTGAAGAATTGGAATATTATAAAAATCGTAAATTAAGCGGAAGGCAGAAGCACAATGCAAAATGGATGGCAATTTACAACGATTTTGTTGCCGGTTATGAAAGCGGAATGACTATGATAGAGATTGCAAGAAGGAATAATGTCAGTGAGAGAACGATTTACAGATATAAAGCGTATTATGACAAAATCACCAAAACAGAACTCTAGACCATTTTGCTGGCATCAGCAAAATGGCCAGATGTGATGCTTTTGGACAAAAAATGAACGGAGGAGTTTTATGGCAGAAGATAAAAAGAAGGAAATTGATGTTACAGTAATAGAAGTAACCGAAGAATACTTAAAAGAAAAACTCTATGAAATTAGATGTAAACGGGTATTGTTGGATGCTGATTTAGCAGAGATATATGGGTATACAAATAAAAGATTTAATGAGCAGGTGAGAAATAATATTGAAAAATTTGATTCTGATTTTATGTTTGAATTGACAGATGATGAGACAGAATATTTGCGGACGAATTTTTCGACCGCAAATATAAGTTCAAAAAGTCGTTACAATCCACATGTATTTACAGAGCAAGGGCTATATATGCTGATGACTGTTTTAAAAGGACCATTGGCTGTTAAGCAGAGTAAGGCATTAATAAGAACCTTTAAGAAAATGAAAGATTACATATTAGAAAATCGTGATTTAATCGGTCAGAGAGAATTACTTCAGTTAAGCATGGAGACTGCAAATAACAGAATTGAAATCAGCAAAATCAATTCTGATATGATATCTCTTGAAAAACAGATTTCTGATGTTGCAGAAGGCTTGAAGGATGTAGTGACGAAATCTGAACTTTCGGATATGATGAATAGTTTTATTTCAGATGATGATGAAAAATGGCTCATGTTTAATGCAAAATTTAGTAGTGCGGATGAGGTTTACGAGTCTATTTACAGGCAGGCAAAGGCATCAATATATGTGGTTGACAATTATATTGGATTAAGAACACTGGTGCATCTTAAGAATTCTCCGATAGGAGTAAATATTATTTTATTTAGCGATAATGTTGGGAATAATAAACTTCACAACATAGAATATATGGATTTCCGTAAGGAGTATCCAACTGTAAAACTGTCAATGAAGAAGACAGGTGGCATATTCCATGATCGTTTTATCGTGTTGGATTATGGAACAGCGGATGAGAGAGTCTTTCTGTGTGGTGCTTCTTCCAAGGATGCTGGGGCTAGAATAACAAGTATCGTTGAGGATTACGGAACAGCCAAATACAACTCTGTTATTGCAGGATTATTGAAAAATTCTCCATTAGTATTACCCAAATAGGCGTGTGAGATTTATGCGGATGTTGAATGATATTGAAGATGGCAAGGACGGAGTTGATTTCGTCCTTGTATTTAAATTATCACGATTTGGCAGAAATGCAGCGGATGTGCTCAGCTCTTTACAGCTTATGCAGGATTATGGTGTGAATCTTATCTGTGTAGAAGATGGAATTGACAGCTCAAAAGAAGCCGGTAAACTGCTTATATCTATTATTGCTGCTGTAGCAGAGAAGGAACGTGAGAACATAAGAATACATACAATGGACGGACGTGAGCAAAAAGCTAGAGAAGGAAAATGAATATATTTTGTTGACAGATATCGCAAAATACAGAAATGATAATGATCCCAGATTTGTCATTCAGAACTGGATGCGAAACAGGAATATAGTTGATTTTTTGGCGGTCTGGGAAGAACTTCACAATCCGGATTTTAACCGTGTGCAATTCGAGGCGGTTAGAAGTGAGGCGGAACCAAATAGATTTGTTATGACACCGACCAAATAGATTGAACAGACAAATGCTATTGGAATAGTGTCGAAAGCTGGATAAATGCGAGGAAGAGAAAGCAATATTCGCTGACTGTGCATTATCACAGAAAAATATTGCAGATAAGATGAAAACTATCAGAACCAAGTTAAAGGATGCAGATGTTCTTGATGAATTTGACAGGGTAGTATTTGAAAGTCTGGTCGAGGAAGTTATTGTAGGAGAGCAGGCAGAAGATGGCATAGTTGATCCATATAAGCTGACATTCGTGTTAAAGTGGCTGGATGAAAGATGCATACCGGATGCGAGAGTCAGATATATGAATATTCATAATAAGGCAGTGTAGCAATTAAAAATTGAGGTATTAAGATGAAAGACAATAAGCATGAAGTCAGTATCATTCGTTCTTCAGTAGCAGAATATCTTACATTTATAACTGCAACTGGAGAAAGTGATGTTAATGCTGTATATTTTGATGAAAATGTATGGCTTACCCAGAAAATGATGGGAGTATTATATAATGTTGAGACAAATACGATTAATTATCATTTAAAAAATATTTACGGATAGAGAAGTAGATGAGAATTCAGTTATTCGAAAATTTCGAATAACTGCCGCTGATGGGAAAATGTATAATACTAATCATTATAATCTGAGTGCAGTCATTGCGGTAGGGAATAAAGTGGAGAGATTCGCCTCTCAGAAAGACGATTTTATCAAAAAATATAGGAATTATTTGTTTGGTTTATCAGGGAAAACGATATTTGGTTTGCAGAATCAGGGAATGTTAAAAAGTACAAAGGAAAGGATGGATAGACAGGCACAGGAAAGAGCAGAAAAGATTGTCAAAGCAGCAGAGAAAAGTAAAGAGGTTTATGCCACAGGCAGGAATTGTTAAATTCTCAAGCTGTGATAACCTTCTTCTGTGTTCGATGCATCTGGATATTTTACTCCTTGATATCTAGATGCCGGGCATGGATGGAATGCAGGCGGCAAGACAGTTAAGACATAATAATTCTTATGTTAAATAAATGCATTTTATAAAGTAATATATATAGAGGCTTCTAAATCAAACGAAAGGGACAGAACGAAATTGACAGGGGATAAACGCTTTGAAAAGATAATTGAACGGAATGGAAAAAGCATTTATAAGATTGCATTTGTCTATATGAAAAACAGATTTGATGCTGATGATGTGTATCAGGAGGTTTTACTCAGGTTTCTTAAATACAGACCGGAATTCGTAAGCAATGAGCATGAGAAAAACTGGTTTATAACTGTTACGATTAATGTCTGCAAATCTTTTAAGTCAAGTGCGTGGCAGAGACACAATGTTACTGTAGATGATGATTCATGGTCACAGATACTCTCAGATGGAACAGATTCAGACCTGACAGGACAGGATAGTGCTGTTATGGATGCTCTTATGATGCTGGATGATGATACGAGACTGATTATGCAGATGTATTATTATGAGGGATATTCCGTGAAGGAAATATCAATCATAACTAAAATAAAAGAAACATCGGTCTATATGCGCCTGAGCAGAGGCAGGAAAAAAATGAGGCGGATTTTATCAGGGCAGTAACAGGAGGTCAGATTAATGAGAAAAAGAATAATATTTAATAAAGAAATGTATGTTGCTGCCATGAATAAGATAAATGCACCATCTAATGGTTCGTATAAGGAAGATGCGCAGCATATTAATCACATTTATAAGGAACGGGTACTGAATAATGAGTCTGTGGATATTATGGCTGGAATGGATGTGAATGACTGCATGTATGACAGGCAGATGTTAAAGCATGAAAATATGAGAAAACTGCTGGTATCTTTTATTATGCTTGTTGTGGGAATTATTGCAGTTGTTATTCTTGTAATTCACATAGCTGGTAATATTTATTTGAAACATGCAGGGCAGAAGTTTACGCTTGATTATATGGAAGAATCGGAATATTGCAGTCGGACAGATGAAAAAACAGGACTTAACAGTTACGATGGATATGCATCAGTTATATGGCGTAAGGGTAATACTGCTGATCCAGTGATGCTTTATTCAAGAGGATATGGTCAAGTAAGTCTCTTTTATATGTATTCAAAGAAAGATTATCAGGCGATAAGCAGACTTAACATAGCAGTTAATGATTCATATATTGATACGCTTATTAAGGAGGGCTTTGAGCCAGTAGAGATTATAGCTGCTGTTAACGCAGATATATCACAGAAATATGAATTAAAGCGCGGACAATCAGTTGATATATATTATCTGCCGCAAAAGGGCGAGAGTATTAAGTCACTGAGAGTGCCGGAAAATATAATAAGATATATTGTTTATACGATTGTTGTTCTTATATATTGTGCGTTCTGGTTAAGGAGAGTGATACGCATTGGCATTGAGGAGAAGAGACTGGACAGATCTTTTGCTTCAGATAATTGATTTTTATGTGATAGCAACAGGGGTAGAACAGCTGATATGGAATGATATAACATTTTCATATATTGTCTGTATAAATGTATTGTATATTCCGCTTATTGTATTTCTGAAACTGACAAGAAAAGCTGGCAGATCAAACATATCAATACTGCTGATGCAGTTTATGGAAATTATTACATATAGCGTGTGTATTATTGGAATATTACACTTTTATGTGTCAGATTCTTTTAATAGAAATGTGTATGTTTCATCAGCAATTTGCTTTGCTATGGCTGTGTATATTACGGATAGAAGGTTGAAAAAACCGGACATTGAAGGTGAGCATATTCCAAAGTTAATAATTGCTGTTCCAACGGTTATGTATATATATTCATCATGGCAGGAAATTAACAGTGTGCGGATTATGTGGCTTGCATTGTTTGTTGTTACATTTGTTCTGCTTATTAATTATCATTTTGAGGACAGGTTGTGCAGGATTCTTTTTTCGGATGAATATGATGACGGCTTTCCATACAGGCAGGCGGATTTAACGGTATCACTTGTAAAAGACTGTATATGTGTGACTACATTTGCAATTCTGCTGATTATACTTGTACCACTGATGAAGTTTTCGGGAAATCTGAGGGCTGATATAAGAAAAAGCAATACTGCTGTATATGATACATTTTACGAAGAATATGAAATAACAGATAATTCGGTTGATAAAGGAAAGGAAACTATTAATTATGAAGCATCAGATAATATTACCGGAGATGAAGAAGTTGTAATTGCTTCAGGTAAGACAGACGGGAAAAAGATACATTTTAATAAATATGCAAAATATACAGCGGTTGTGGCAGCTGCTGTGCTGGCAGTAATTGTTGTGGCTGTAAGTGTTATGAAGAGGCTGATTGCACTTAAAGGCAGTTATATATTTAAGCAGGATTTATATGAGGACATAATACAGGTTAATAGTGAAGAAAAGTCTGGTGGGCAGCCTGAAACAACACAAGAGAAGGCAGGAGGGGAGGCAGTAATGAATAATGAAATTATTGAAAGAATACGTGAAAATATATCCAGGGTTATTGTCGGCAAGGAAAATGTGATTGATTATTATCTGACTGCACTGCTGGCACAGGGACATATTCTGGTAGAGGATGTTCCGGGAACAGGAAAGACTAAATTATCCAAAGCATTTGCAATAAGTACGGGGATGGATTTCCAAAGAATACAGTTTACCGCTGACATGCTGCCAGCTGATATTACGGGGCTCAGATTTTATAATTCTAAAGAGGCAGATTTCAGAATCAGAAAAGGTCCTATTTTTTCAAATATTGTCCTTGCAGATGAGATAAACCGTGCAACACCTAAGGCACAGTCAGCGTTGCTTGAATGTATGGAGGAATGTCAGGTTACTATTGATGGCAATTCTTTTATGTTAGAGAAGCCGTTTATGGTTGTTGCAACGCAGAATCAGATAGAGACTGTCGGAACTTTCGTGCTTCCAGAGGCACAGCTTGACAGATTTATGTTAAAAATTAATATGGGTTATCCTTCATCTGATGATGAATTGGAGATTATTAATAAATATTATAATAGTGACCCGTTAGATGAGCTTGAACCTGTGTGCACCAGGCAGGACATTATCAACATGATTAATAAGGCAGGTCTGGTTACGACAGATGATGAAGTAAGAAGATATGTAGTGAAACTTGTTAATGAAACAAGAAATAACAGTAATATAGCAATCGGGGCAAGTCCAAGGGCAACACTTGCATTATTGTCTGCTGCCAAAGCAAATGCATATATTAAAGGGAAAACATCATGCAGTATTGATGATGTGAAAAATATAGCAGTTCCAGTACTTGCACACAGAATTAAATTGAAACCAAAGAATCTTATAGGACAGCTCAGCGGTGAAGAGGTGATTAATAATATTGTATGGAATTAATTATTGCAGTTATTATGATTTTGACATTGTACATGGTAGCAGAGGCTTTGTATGAAAGAAAATGGTATAAAAATGTATATACTGATATCACATTTGAAAAAGAATATATGGAATATGGAGAGCCGGTTATAATGATAATCGAAGCCGGTAATAAAAGCAGAATATATCTGCCAGTTCTGATTATTACATATGAAATATGGCGCAATGGCAGAGTGTTACGATACAGGAAGGAAAGAATTTCACTTAGAGGGAAACAGAAAGTTGTAAGAAAGCATCCCATTACATATTTGACTAGAGGATTATATGAAATTAAGAATATAAGAATTATTTCCAAAGGACTTTTTCTTAAGAACGAATACCGCATAGTAAGTGAATGTAAGGCACGTACAACGGTTTTTCCAAAGGTTGATGATATAAGTATAGATGAACTCCCGGTTGATGTGATTGCGGGAGAAAACTGCACAGATGCTCGTATTTTAGAAAATCAGTATTATTTTATGGGTGTGCGTGATTATGATAATAATGATACATTTTCTAAAATAAACTGGAATGCAACGGCTTCAATGGGAAGAATGATGAGCAACGTATATGAGGACAGGAGAATGTGTTATGTACAGCTTATATGTGAATTTCCTGACAGGTATGTGATGGATTGTGACGCTATTGCAGAGAAGATGATAACAGTAGTATGTTCGACATATAAAAGCCTTATGGCGGCAGGAGAATATGTTTCTATAATATGTAATGCGGCAGACTGCGTAACTCATGAGCCTGTAGTTATTGAAAATGGAACAGATATAGATATTGTTCTTGAAAGTATGGCAAGAATTGATACTGCCAGCACAATAAAAAATGCCGCCCTGCAGGAAAAGCAAAGCGGCGAAAAATATTTTATAAATCTCTCAACATATTCAGCCTTTTCATAGCTGGTCTTAATGCAAGATATATAATTGAAGCAACTATAACAGCGATAACTGCATTAACAGATGTGGTTATCGCACCTATTTTAGCAAGTGTTTTGGCAAGGTCCTGAGGCACACCAAGAAGGTATGTCTTATAGAAATATCCGACTACAGGGTCAGCAACAATATTGAATGCCATACCGCATATGCTTGATACAACAGTAGCAACAGTAACATATTTTGCAGAATGTTCCTTAGAAAGGTGGAAGAGCTTATGTGCTACAAAACCAACGATAAGACCGATGCATAATTTAAGAATAAATGTCTTAGGAGCGCTTGTTACATAGGCTGTTGACAAATCACTTATTGTCATGCCGATTGCTCCGGCAAGACCACCCCATTCGCCACCGATAAGTAAAGCTGCAAGAACGCAGAATACATTACCAAAGTGGAACATGGTTCTTTCTGTTCCAACAGGAATGTCTATCTTTATAAATGTTGCACCAACATAGCAGAGTGCGGCACACAAAGCAGCCTGTGCAATAACCTTTGCGTCTACAGGCTTTCTCTCTTTCTTTGAAAATGTTCTGTATAATCCGGCAATAAGAATAACAATGCCAAGGATTGTTACAAGAAGTGAAAATGCGTATGCTTTATTACCTTTTACTATGTATGTGTTGACACATAACACGATACCGATAACAAGAATAATAGCACCAATTAATGTCTGGATTAAACCTGTTTTTTTGTCTTTCATAATTATCTTTTTCTCCTTTGATTCATATTTGCAACAAAGAATAGTACAATTCAGGTCTTATTAAAAGTGCCAATTTGATAATGTTTTATATGGTCAGATTATGTAAGGGATATGTTTACATTTGCAAAAAATGTGTTACAATGAGGAGTACTATGCAGGAGGTAATGCAGTATATGAAGATTATGTTTGCATCTTTAGGTTGTGATAAAAACCTTGTAGATACAGAGAATATGCTTGGAATCCTTAACGATAAGGGTTTTGAGTTTACAGATGATGAAACACAGGCAGATGTTATTGTTGTCAATACATGCTGTTTTATTGGTGATGCCAAGCAGGAGAGTATCAACACGATACTTGAGATGGCACAGCACAAGGAAGATGCTGTGTGTAAGGCACTTATTGTTACAGGATGCCTTGCTCACAGATATAAGGATGAGATTATCAAAGAGATTCCGGAGGTTGATGCATTTTTAGGAACAACTTCTTATGACAAGATTGCGGAGGTTGTTACTTCAGTGCTTGAAGGTAAGGGCTTTAATGTCGTTGATGATGCCAACAGACTTCCTATTGTTAAAGAAAAGAGAATTATTACTACACCTGGATATTTTGAGTACCTTAAGATAGCGGAAGGATGCGATAAGCATTGTACATACTGCATAATTCCTAAGGTTCGTGGCAATTTCAGAAGTTATCCTGTTGAGTATCTTGTGGAGCAGGCAAAGCACCTTGTATATAATGGGGCAAGGGAGCTTATACTTGTAGCGCAGGAGACAACTCTTTATGGAACAGACCTCTATGGAAAGAAGTCACTTCCAATGCTTATACATGAGCTTGCCAAGATTGAAGACCTCAAATGGATAAGAATTCAGTACTGTTATCCGGAAGAGATTAATGATGAACTTATTGAGGCAATTAAGAATGAGCCTAAAGTCTGTCATTATCTTGATATGCCAATCCAGCATGCAAGTGATAATGTATTAAAGCGCATGGGAAGAAAGACAGATAAGCAGGAGCTTCTTGATATTGTTGCGAAGCTGAGAAAAGAGATTCCGGACATTGCATTAAGAACAACTCTTATTGCCGGCTTCCCGGGAGAGACACAGGCTGACCATGAAGAGGTTATGGAATTTATTGATGAAGTTGAGTTCGACAGACTTGGAGTATTCACTTATTCAAGGGAAGAGGATACCCCGGCTGCAACAATGCCGGACCAGATTGAACAGGATATAATGGATATGTGGAGAGACGAGCTTATGGCTCTGCAGCAGGAAATATCCATTGACAAGTCAGCACAGATGGTTGGAAAGACTATTGATGTTATGGTTGAAGGCTATATTGCAGAGGACAATACTTATGTCGGACGTTCATACAAGGATGCACCTAATGTTGATGGAATGGTGTTCTTTGAATGTGACAGGGAACTTATGTCAGGAGATTTCGTATCTGTAAAGATTACCGGTTCAACTGAATATGATTTAATGGGAATAATGGAGGAAAATGTTTAAATGAATTTACCTAACAAACTTACAATTGCAAGAGTTATTATGATTCCTTTGTTTCTGATATGTCTGTATCTTAACATTGGATGTGGCAAATATATTGCTGTAGGAATATTTATTCTTGCAAGCTTAACAGACCTTTTAGATGGTAAGATTGCAAGAAAGTATAATCTTGTTACTAACTTCGGAAAATTTATGGATCCACTTGCAGATAAGCTTTTAGTATGCTCTGCACTTATTGCACTTGTTGACCTTGAAAGAATTGCAGCATGGATTGTTATTATTATAATTGCAAGAGAATTTATTATTAGCGGATTCAGACTTGTTGCCTCAGATAATGGCGTTGTTATTGCTGCAAGCTACTGGGGCAAGTTCAAGACAACATTTCAGATGATTACAATTATTATGCTTGTTCTTAATCTTAATGTACCATTTATGAATATTATTAATACTGTTCTCATATATATATCATTAGGATTGACAGTGATTTCTCTTATTGATTATATTGCAAAGAATTATAAAGTTTTTCTGGAAGGTTCGGGTAAATAATAATGGTTGATTATCTCAGCTGTCTTGATAAGGCTCTTGTTGAGACATTAAAGAACAAATCCCTGACTATAACTACAGCTGAGTCATGCACAGGTGGCATGGTTGCTTCGTCTATAGTTAATATAAGCGGTGCTTCAGACATTTTTAAAGAGGGCTATATTACATATAGTAATGAGGCGAAGGAACGTATTCTTGGAGTTAAGCATGAGACTCTTGAAAAGTATAAAGCTGTAAGTGCTGAAACTGCTGCCCAGATGGCAGAAGGAGCAGTAAGAATATCTAAGGCAGATATCAGTGTTTCCGTAACAGGTGTTGCAGGACCTTCAAGAGAAGATGACAAGCCCGTTGGACTTGTGTATATTGGATGCTGCTATAAGGGTGAGACACATGTTAAAGAATGTGATTTGTCAGGCGACAGGCACACGATAAGGTGTCAGTCTACAAAGGAAGCACTTAAGTTTGTGCTTGATATAATTAAGACTAACAGGTAGAGATTATTGTAATTATTAGTTTTATTATATTATTTACTATATTATTTGCTATGGCGTTGAAGACCTACTATTAAGCTTGAAAGATGGCTTGAGTAGGTCTTTTTTGCTGGGATTAGAGTGGGCTGGAGCGAGCTGGAATGTGAAGACCTACTAAGTGAGTGAGATGTGAGTGTTGAGTAGGTCTTTAGAGCCGGATTGGAGGCGTGAATGGGCGAGAAGACCTACTAAGTGAGAAAGAAGTTGGCGTTGAGTAGGTTTTTAGAGCAAGATTGGAGGCGTGAGTTGGCGAGAAGACCTACTAAGTGAGTGAGAAGTGTTACTTGAGTAGGTCTTTATCCTTCAGAATCATCTTTTGTCAAGCAGAAATGTAAAAAAAGACCTACAAAACAAAGAGAATATTGCTTTTAGTGAGTTTTATAACGACATCGGATTCAATATTACAATGAATTGATACAGGTATCATTCGAGAGGTTGTGCAAGTAAAAAAGATTTTGCTAAATTTATGCATAAAATATTATATTAAGATACAATAATATAAAATAGGCGTTTACAAAATATATATAATATGATATATTTTTACTATTCCAGTATACAAACAAACGTAACGAATAAATGTTCGAAAGGTTCTTGACAATGCAGACATAATAAGATATTATTTAGAAAACGAACACATGTTCAAAAGGAGAGTTTAAGGTATGGTTAATGAAGATAAGATGAAAGCCCTTGATGCGGCAATTTCTAATATTGAGAAACAGTTTGGTAAGGGCTCTGTAATGAAGCTTGGGGAATCAACAGCTAATCTTAATGTTGAATGTATTCCTACAGGTTCTTTAAGTCTGGATATCGCTTTGGGAATTGGTGGAGTTCCTAAAGGAAGAGTTGTAGAGATATATGGACCTGAATCAAGTGGTAAGACAACAGTTGCACTTCATATGGTTGCTGAAGTACAGAAGAGAGGCGGTATTGCAGGTTTTATTGATGCAGAGCATGCTCTGGATCCTGTATATGCTAAGAATATTGGTGTTGATATTGATAATTTATATATTTCGCAGCCTGACAGCGGCGAGCAGGCACTTGAGATTACAGAGACTATGGTAAGATCCGGTGCAGTCGATATTGTAATTGTCGATTCAGTTGCAGCTCTTGTTCCTAAAGCAGAGATTGATGGTGATATGGGCGATTCACATGTAGGTCTTCAGGCAAGACTTATGTCACAGGCATTAAGAAAGCTTACACCTGTTGTAAGCAAGAATAACTGCGTTGTTATATTTATCAACCAGCTTCGTGAAAAGGTTGGTGTTATGTTTGGAAATCCGGAGACAACTACAGGTGGTCGTGCACTTAAGTTCTATTCTTCTGTAAGACTTGATGTAAGAAAGATTGAGACACTTAAGCAGAATGGTGAGGTTATTGGTAACAGAACCAGAGTCAAGATTGTTAAGAATAAGGTTGCCCCTCCATTCAGAGAAGCAGAGTTTGATATTCTTTTTGGAAAAGGTATATCTACAGAAGGAGATCTTGTTGATCTTGCTTCTAATGCAGGTATTATCCAGAAGAGTGGAGCATGGTTCTCATATGAGGGCAATAAGATTGGACAGGGACGAGAGAACGCTAAGCAGTTCCTTCTTGATAATCCAGAGATAAGAGAAGAAGTTGACAGAAGAGTAAGAGAACACTACGGAATTGTGGACGGTGTTAAGGAAGCAGAAGCATCTGATGATGCTAAGCAGGCTAAGGCTAAGAAGAAAGCAGATACAGAAGAGTAATATTAAGGTGGGTTATGGAAGATAATATTGAACTTATTGTCACATCCATTAAAGAACTTACTAAGAAACGCAGGCTTGTATATATTAATTATGAGCCTGCATTTGCTTTATATGCAGCAGAATTAAGAAAGTTTGGAATTAAGGATGGAGAGTCTGTCAGGAAAGAAGCATATGATTCTCTGATAGATGATGTGTTATCTAAGCGTGCAACGGTAAGAGCGATGGCATTGCTTAAGAATAAGGATTATACAAGAAAAGGTTTAGAGGACAAGCTTAGAGATGGATATTATCCTGATATGTGTATAGATTATGCATTAGAGTATGTAACCAGGTTTGGATATATTAATGATGAGCGCTTTGCAGATAATTATGTTAATTTTAAGGCAGGTAATAAGCCAAGAAGACAGATTGAACTTAAGTTAAAGCAGAAAGGCGTTGATGCAGATATTATCAGCAGGGTTTGTGATGAATTCTATGAAGATAATAGTGATATAGAATTAGAACAGGCAAAGGCATTTGTTGAAAAGAAACATATAGATATGGAGAACGCTGATTATAAAGAGATTCAGAAGGTCAAAGCTGCATTATATCGCAAAGGATTCAGTATGGATATTATTAATAAAACATTGGATTCTAAGGGGCTTTTCCTTGACATAATCGACAATTGAGTATAATATTAGATTGTTGTATTTTTTGTACAATGAAAACTAAATAAGGAGGTGCTCCTGCGTTGATTCCAATAGTAATCGCAATTATTGCTACTTTAGTGATAGTCGCTCCTATTACTTGGTTTATATCGTCTAATGCAATCAACAAGCGTAACGATGCAACAATCGGTAATGCTAATGAGAAGGCAAGAGAGATAATTGATGAAGCTCTTAAGACAGCTGAAACCAAGAAAAAGGAAGCTCTTTTGGAAGTCAAGGAAGAGTCTTTAAAGACTAAGAACGAACTTGAGAAGGAAACTAAGGAAAGACGAGCTGAGATAAGCAAGTATGAAAAGAGAGTTCTTTCAAAAGAAGAGACACTTGACAGAAAGATTGAGGCTGTAGAGAAACGCGACTCTAACATTACCAGGAAAGAAGAAGAACTTGGTAAACAGAAGCAAAAGGTTGAAGAACTTGAGAAGAAGAGACAGCAGGAACTTGAACGAATCTCAGGATTGACCTCCGAACAGGCAAAAGAATATCTATTAAAGACTGTTGAAGACGAAGTTAAACATGATACTGCTGTAATGATTAAGACATTAGAAAGCAGAGCAAAAGAGGAAGCAGACAAGAAGGCTAAGGAAATTGTTGTTAATGCAATTCAGAGATGCGCCGCAGACCATGTGGCTGAGACAACAATATCAGTAGTTCAGCTTCCTAATGACGAAATGAAAGGCCGTATTATTGGTAGAGAGGGTAGAAATATCAGAACTCTTGAAACACTTACAGGTGTTGAACTTATCATTGATGATACACCTGAGGCTGTAGTTTTGTCGGGCTTTGATCCGGTAAGAAGAGAGGTTGCAAGAATCGCTCTTGAGAAGCTCATACTTGATGGAAGAATTCATCCAGCAAGAATTGAGGAGATGGTTGAGAAAGCCCAGAAAGAAGTCGAGACATTAATTAAAGAAGAAGGTGAAGCTGCAACCCTTGAGGTTGGTGTACATGGTATCCATCCTGAGCTTGTAAGACTCTTAGGTAAGTTAAGATTCAGAACAAGTTATGGACAGAATGTTTTAAAGCATTCTATTGAAGTAGCACAGCTTACAGGTCTCTTAGCCGGAGAGTTAGGACTTGATGTTAAGATGGCTAAGCGTGCTGGTTTATTACATGATATTGGTAAAGCTGTTGACCACGAGATGGAAGGCTCACATATTCAGTTAGGTGTTGATCTTTGTAGAAGATATAAAGAATCAGCTCTTGTTATTAATGCAGTAGAAGCACATCATGGAGACGTTGAGCCAGAAAGCTTAATTGCTTGTCTTGTACAGGCTGCTGATACAATTTCAGCTGCAAGACCTGGTGCAAGAAGAGAAACGTTAGAAACTTATACAAACAGACTGAAACAATTAGAAGATATTACCAACTCATTCAAGGGAGTTGAGAAATCCTTTGCCATTCAAGCAGGTAGAGAGGTTCGTGTTATGGTAGTTCCTGAAGTCGTTAGTGATTCAGATATGGTAATCATGGCTCGTGACATTTCTAAGCAGATTGAGGATCAGATGGAATATCCTGGTCAGATCAAGGTTAGTATTGTCAGAGAATCAAGAGCTGTAGATTACGCAAAGTAAACTAACATAAACCAAGGCTGTTACATAATGTTAATTCGTTATGTGACAGCCTTTTTTGATTTCAACACACTTAATTTAATTAAGCATTTTAAAGAGATGTTTTAAAATATTAAGTTATTTTTAAAAATATTTGCAATTATGAATTATACATTGTAGAATAGAGTATGTTGATTATATGCTGATTAGGAGGAAGATTATGCAGTACAATGATATGAGTAAAGAAGAGCTTTTAGCTTTAAAGGAAAGCTTGAACAAAGAGTATGCAGAAGCTAAAGCAAAGGGACTTTCACTTGATATGTCAAGAGGTAAGCCAGCAGCTAAGCAGCTTGATATTTCATTAGGACTTCTTGATACAATCAATAGTTCATCAGATCTTAAATCAGAAGATGGAACAGATTGCAGAAATTATGGTGTTTTAGATGGTATTCCAGAAGCTAAGAAGCTTATGGCAGATATGATGGGTACAACACCAGATCATGTTATTGTGTATGGAAACGCAAGTCTTAATATCATGTATGACCAGATTTCAAGAGCATACACACATGGTATTCTTGGTAATACTCCATGGTGCAAGCTTGATAAGGTCAAATTCTTATGTCCGGTTCCTGGATATGACAGACATTTTGCAATTACAGAAAGATTTGGGATTGAGATGATTAACATTCCAATGTCAGAGTCTGGTCCGGATATGGGTATGGTAGAAGAGTATGTAAGCAAGGATGCTTCTGTAAAGGGTATCTGGTGCGTTCCAAAGTATTCTAATCCTCAGGGATATACATATTCTGAAGAAACAGTTAAGAGAATGGCTGCGCTTAAGCCTGCTGCTGAAGATTTCAGAATTTTCTGGGATAACGCTTATGTTATTCATGATTTATATGATGATAAGAAGGATGAGATAGCCGATATCATCAGTGAGTGCGAAAAGGCTGGAAACCCTGATATGGTATTTGAGTTTGCTTCAACTTCTAAGGTGAGCTTTCCTGGTTCAGGAATAGCAGCACTTGCTACATCTGCTAATAATATTGCAGATATTAAGAAACAGCTTACAATCCAGACAATTGGACATGATAAGCTTAACCAGTTAAGACATGTAAGATTCTTTAAGGATATCAATGGCCTTAAAGAACATATGAGAAAGCATGCTGAATTTATCAGACCTAAGTTTGAAGCTGTTGAAGAAGTATTTGAAAAAGAACTTTCAGGACTTGGAATTGGTTCATGGACAGAGCCTAATGGTGGATATTTCATCTCATTTGAGGCTATGGACGGATGTGCCAAGGCAATAGCTGCAAAGTGTAAGGAAGCAGGTGTTAAGCTTACAGGTGCTGGAGCAACATTCCCTTATGGAAAAGATCCTAAGGATTCTAATATAAGAATTGCCCCATCATTCCCAACTCCAGAAGAGATGAAGCAGGCTGCTGATCTTTTTGTACTCTGCGTAAAGCTTGTAAGTGTAGAAAAGTTACTTGAAAACAAATAATTAAATGAATATAATTAATATAAGCTTGCTTTTTATAAGCAAGCTTATTTAATAACTGAGTATATAATAAGCAGATGTTATATATCATGATATAGTTGGGAGGATATACATATGGCTAAGATTGGTTTTATTGGAATGGGTAACATGGGATATGCAATGCTTAAAGGTGCTTTGGCAGCATTTTCACCATCAGATATTATATTTTCATCACCAGACAGAGAAAAATGCGAAAGAATATCATCTGAGACAGGCGTACGATTTGCAGAAAGTAATGCAGAGTGTGGCAATAATGCCAAGTATATTGTGCTTGCAGTAAAACCACAGATGTATCCAACAGTACTTAAGAATATTGCCAATGTGGTAACAGAAGAAAGCGTAATTATATCAATAGCACCAGGAATTACTATTGCGTCTATAAAGAATGCTCTTGGAAGCAACATAAGAGTTGTAAGAGCAATGCCTAATACACCTGCACTTATCGGAGAGGGAATGACAGGAGTATCATATAATATGACAGATTTTTCATTTGACGAAAGAGATGTTATTGATAAATTCTTTAATTCATTTGGAAAGGTTGTTTATGTTGATGAAAAGCTTATGGATGGAATAGTGTGTGCAAGTGGCAGCTCGCCTGCCTATGTATATATGTTCATTGAGGCGATGGCGGATAGCGTTGTAAAGTATGGAATAAAGAGAGATGACGCATATAAGCTGGTTGCCCAGACTGTCCTTGGTTCGGCAAAGATGGTACTTGAGTCAGGAGAACACCCGGCAGTACTTAAAGATAAAGTGTGTTCGCCTGGTGGAACAACAATTCAGGCTGTTTCTGCACTTGAAGAGAATGGTTTCAGAAATGCACTTATCAAAGCAACTGACGCCTGCTATGACAAATGTACAAGCATTAAGTAACATTTTTATATAGAAAGGCTGAATATGAAAGAACATATTAAAAGAGTGGATAGAATTCTTAAATATAAGGGTTCAATACTTGATATATATACAGATGTTATAGAGACTCCCGACGGACATAGGGCAGAATGGGATTATATTGACCACAGAGGAGCGGCAGCTGTTGTTCCGGTGTTAGATGATGGACGTCTTCTCATGGTAAGACAGTACAGAGACGCACTTGACAGAGAGACGATTGAGATTCCTGCAGGTGGTCTTAATGGCTGGGATGAGCCGACAATTAATGCGGCAGCAAGAGAACTTGAAGAAGAGACCGGATACAGGTCAGATAATCTTACTAAGCTTGTATCAGTTGTTACTGCGGTTGCGTTCTGCAATGAAGTGGTAGATGTATATCTTGCAACAGATCTTGTAAAAACAAGTCAGCATCTTGATGAAGATGAATTCATAGATGTAGAAAAATACACACTGGATGAACTTAAAGATATGATATTTGCAGGAACGATACAGGATTCCAAGACAATTTCAGCAGTTCTTGCTTATGATGCCTTACTTAACCGTAAAAAGAATAATTAAGACAAAGTCTTCATATATTGATTCAAAGTACATTTTGATGGATATATATGAAGGCTTTTTTATTGTGGGTAATTAAGAATGTAAGATTTGTTGCATTAATTATTGCGGGAATTATACTTGGTACATGCTTTATAAAAATGTGGCGCTATGGTGATGTGTTTTCAACTGAATATCTGATTGTATACATTAATTCTAATGTTGCATATGCAAATGTATGGCAGGAGGTGCTATCTTACAGATTAAGGAAGTTCATAACATTGGCAGTATTCATGATTACCCCATTCAGAAAAATGTATGTATACTGGCTGTGTCTATACAATGGATTCTGTCTTGGAATATGTATGACAAAGGCTGTTATGTATCACGGTGCAGGGGGAGTAGTTATGGTTTTGATCTGGTTGTTTCCACATTATCTGTTATATATAATGACCGTTCTCTTTATGTGTCATTATTTTCTAAACAGAATTGACACTTTAAGAAGAACGGTCATTATTGTGAGTATGTCATTGTTACTTACATTAATCGGAACATTTACAGAAAGCTATATTAATCCCGACATAATGAAAATGTTTTTAAGCAAGGTCTGCAATATCGTATAAAAGCTTTTCAGATTCAGCCCATCCGAGGCATGCGTCTGTGATTGATTTTCCATAAACACCGTCGCCAACCTTCTGGTTACCCGGCTCAATATAACTTTCAATCATAACACCCTTAACAAGCTTCTTAACATCAGCAGAGTGATGGCAGCTGTGAAGAACTTCCTTGACGATACGGATTTGCTCAAGATACTGCTTACCTGAATTGCTGTGGTTAGCATCTACAATAACAGCAGGATTCTCAAGATCTCTTGCAGCATACATGTTATAAAGTCTTATTAAATCCTCATAGTGATAGTTAGGAATAGTCTGACCGTGTTTGTTTACAGCACCTCTTAATATTGTGTGTGTAAGAGGATTTCCAGGTGTGTTAACTTCCCAATTTCTGTATATAAATGTCTGCTTAGACTGGGCAGCAACTACAGAATTTAACATAACTGAAAAATCTCCACTTGTAGGATTCTTCATTCCGGCTGGAACATCAATTCCTGAACATACAAGTCTGTGCTGCTGGTTTTCAACTGATCTTGCACCAACGGCAACATATGAAAGAACATCTGAAAGATACCAGTAGTTTTCAGGATAAAGCATTTCATCAGCAGGACTAAGATGTGTCTCTTTCATTACATCAATATGCATTTTTCTGATTGCAACAAGACCGGCAAGAAGATCAGGCTTTTTTTCAGGGTCTGGCTGGTGAAGCATTCCTTTGTAACCTACGCCTGTCGTTCTTGGTTTGTTAGTGTAAACTCTTGGAATAATAATAACTTTGTCTTTAATCTTCTCCTGAACCTTAACAAGTCTTGATGTGTAATCAAGGACAGCAGTTTCATTATCTGCTGAGCAAGGTCCGATAATAACAAGAAGTTTGTCTGATTTGCCAGTGATAACATCAGCAATTTCAGCATCTCTTTCAGCTTTTAATGCTTTTATTTCTTCCGGTACAGGGTACTGTTCTTTGATTTCAGTAGGTGTAGGAAGCTTTGTGACGAACTCAAAACTCATATAATTTTCTCCTTAAAAATGTATATTCAATTAATTACATTTGCATAAAAGACACAATGTATATGTGATTATAACATTTGTTTTCAAAAATGCAAAATAATAATACAGAAAGTATTCTTTGTGGTACAATATATTAAAGATTGTCGGGAGGCGTGGCTATGAATATTAACAGAATTATATGGATAGTTTTAGATAGTGTTGGAATTGGTGAGGCCAGGGATGCAGCTAAGTTTGGAGATGAGGGTGCAGATACATTGGGACATACTGCAGAGGCTAATGGAGGTCTTAATATTCCTAATATGGTAAAGCTTGGAATAGGCAATATAGACGGTGCACATAACCTTGAGCGTTGTGATAATCCCATCGGGTGTTTTGGAAAACTGGCAGAAGTGTCTGCAGGAAAAGACACGACAATTGGACACTGGGAGATGGCAGGAATATATTCTCCTGATCCGTTTCCTGTGTATCCTGATGGATTTCCAGACTGTATTATTGATGAATTCATTAAAAAGACAGGAATTCCAGGAATACTTTGCAATAAGCCGGCTTCAGGAACACAGATAATTGCTGAACTTGGTGATGAACATGTTGCGACAGGAAAACCAATTGTATATACATCAGGAGATTCAGTTTTCCAGATTGCATGTCATGAAGATGTTGTGCCGGTAGAAAGACTTTATGAAATGTGTGAGACGGCAAGACATATCCTTACAGGAAAGAATGCTGTAGCAAGAGTTATTGCACGACCTTTTGTCGGGGAGAATGGCAATTATAAGAGAACACCTAACAGAAGGGATTTCTCACTAAAGCCAAGTGAGGATAATATATTGTGCAGAGTCCGTGATAAAGGGTTTGATGTAATCGGAGTCGGTAAGATTCATGATATATTTGCTGGAGTTGGACTTACAGAGTCTAAGCACACTAATGATAATCAGGATGGAATGGATATAACACTTGATTATATGAAGCAGGATAATAAAGGAATTATATATACTAATCTGGTTGAGTTCGATTCAACATGGGGACACAGAAGAGATTATAAAGGTTATGCAAGAGGTCTTGAAGAATTTGATGAAAGGCTTTCACAGGTGTTAGACACTTTGAAAGACACAGATATGCTTGTTATTACGGCTGACCACGGTTGTGACCCAACCTATAAGGGAACTGACCATACAAGGGAGTATGTTCCGTTGCTTGTATATGGCAAATGTTTAAAACGTGGCGTTAATCTTGGAACAGGTGACACTTATGCTGATATAGCACAGACACTGGCTGAGATATTTGGCACAGAACCGGTTAAGATAGGAAAGAGTTTTCTTAATAAGATTATGTAGGAGGTCTGCATTATGAGAATGGTTGATATTATAGAGAAGAAAAGAGATGGTGGAAAGCTTACTAAAGAAGAGATAGAGTTCTTTGTTAATGGCTATGTCAGGGGGGATATACCTGATTATCAGGCTTCTGCCCTTCTTATGGCAATATATTTCAGACATATGGATTATGATGAGACTCTTAACCTGACGCTTGCAATGGAAAACAGCGGAGATAAGCTAGATTTGTCGGGGATTAATGGAATTAAAGTAGACAAGCACAGTACAGGTGGCGTTGGAGATAAGACTTCGCTTGTTCTTGCACCTATGGTTGCAGCACTTGGCGGCAAAGTTGCAAAGATGAGTGGAAGAGGACTTGGACATACAGGAGGCACGATTGATAAACTGGAAAGTATTCCGGGATTTAACACTTCTCTGTCTGAGGAAGCATTTGTTAAGCAGGTTAATGATATAGGAATTGCAATAACAGGGCAGACAGGTAATCTTGCGCCTGCAGATAAGAAGATATATGCACTAAGGGATGTTACAGCAACGGTTGAGAATATTTCGCTTATTGCAAGCAGTATTATGAGCAAGAAGCTGGCTTCTGGTGCTGATGCGATTGTTCTTGATGTCAAGACCGGAAGCGGCGCATTTATGAAAAATGAGGCTGATGCCGTAAGTCTTGCTAAGGAGATGGTTCGTATTGGAAAGGGAGCTGGAAGAAATGTAACAGCACTTATTACTGATATGGACCAGCCGTTAGGATATGCAGTCGGCAATGCACTTGAAGTTATCGAGGCTATCAATACTTTGAAGGGTGAAGGCCCTGAAGATTTAACTAAACTGGTTCTTAATCTTGGAACTTATATGGTTCTTGCAGCAAGGAATGACCTTGATAAAGAAACTGTAAGAAAAGAATTGGAGAGAGTAATAAGTGACGGAAGTGCTTTGGACAAGATGGCAGAGTTCGTTAAAGCCCAGGGGGGAGACCCTGACGCAGTATATAACACAGATAAGTTAAAGATATCTGATACAATAACAGAGGTGTGTGCAGATAGCGATGGATACATCCAGTCAATCCAGTCTGAGCTGATAGGAAAATCTTCAATGATTCTTGGAGGCGGAAGGGCAGCCAAGGACGATGTGATTGATTTATCAGTTGGAGTTGTGCTTTCTAAGAAAATAGGCGACAAAGTCAGCAAAGGTGATGTGATTGCAAGAATTTACTGTGATAATGCAGAAAAGACTAAAGAAGCAGAAACAATGATTAAGGATGCGTATACATTTTCACAGGAATATGTCGAAAAAAATGTACTTATAAAGGGAATAGTTGGTTAATAGTTGTAAATAATTGAATTTTGTGGTATTATAAACACCAAACGGGGCTTTGCCCTAGGTTTGTGAATTGAAAAGGAGAGTTACGATGGAAGTAAGACAGGGTGCTAACGCAAGAGATGTAAAGGGTTATGATACAGAAAGACTGAGAAATGATTTTCTTATCCAGAATCTTTTCCCAGCTGATGATTTCAAGCTTGTTTACAGCCAGATTGATCGTATTATCGTAGGCGGATGTATGCCGGTTAATAAGGAACTTACACTTGAGGCAGGTTCTGAGCTTAAGGCAGCATATTTCCTTGAGAGACGTGAGATGGGTATCTTTAATGTAGGTGGCAACGGTTCAGTTATCGTTGATGGTACTGAATATAAGTTTAAATATAGAGATGGTCTTTATATTGGTATGGGTTCTAAGGAGATTAAGTTCAAGAGCGAGGATTCTTCTAAGCCAGCTAAGTTCTACTTTAACTCAACACCAGCACATAAGACATATCCTACAGTATTCATTGATCCAGAAAAGGATATTAAGGATGAGTTCAAGCTTCAGCTTGGTTCTGTTGAAGGATGTAATAAGCGTCTTAACAGAAAGTATATTTTACCAGGTCAGGTTGAGACATGCCAGTTAGAGATGGGTATCACAACTCTTGAGCCAGGAAGCGTATGGAATACAATGCCATGTCATACACATGACAGACGAATGGAAGTTTATTTCTACTTCGAGATTCCAGAAGAAGATATCGTTGTTCACTACATGGGTGAGCCAACAGAAACTCGTCATATCATCATGAGAAGTGAAGAAGCAGTTATTTCACCAAGCTGGTCAATTCATTCAGCATCAGCTACACATGCATATGCATTTATCTGGGGAATGGCTGGAGAAAACCAGGATTTCGATGATATGGACTGGGTAGACATGAAGGATTTAAAGTAATCCGTCAGTACATATTTTACTAAGGAATGTAACCTGTAGAGGGTTTCATTTATAAATTATTATTAGGAAAAGGAGAATTAAAATGTCAGTTAATTTTTCACTTGAAGGTAAGATTGCATTTGTAACTGGTGCATCATATGGTATCGGCTTCGCTATCGCTAGTGGTATGGCTAAGGCTGGTGCAAAAATCGTTTTCAACGATATTAAGCAGGAATTAGTAGATAAGGGATTAGCAGCTTATAAGGAAGCTGGTATCGACGCTCACGGATATGTTTGCGACGTTACTAACGAAGAAGCTGTTAACGCTACTGTAGAGAAGATTACAAAGGAAGTTGGACCAATCGATATCCTTGTAAACAACGCTGGTATCATTAAGAGAATTCCTATGTGCGAGATGACAGCTGCTGAGTTCAGACAGGTTATCGATGTAGATCTTAACGCACCATTCATCGTATCAAAGGCAGTAATTCCTTCAATGATCGAAAGAGGACATGGTAAGATTATCAACATCTGCTCAATGATGTCAGAATTAGGTCGTGAGACAGTATCAGCTTACGCTGCTGCTAAGGGTGGCCTTAAGATGCTTACAAGAAATATTTGTTCTGAGTATGGTAAGTACAATATCCAGTGTAATGGTATTGGACCTGGTTACATCGAGACACCTCAGACAGCTCCATTAAGAGAGAGACAGCCAGATGGATCAAGACATCCATTCGACTCATTCATCGTTGCAAAGACACCAGCAGAGAGATGGTTAAAGCCAGAAGAATTAGCTGGTCCAGCTGTATTCCTTGCTTCAGAAGCTTCAGATGCCGTTAACGGACATATTCTTTATGTTGATGGTGGTATCCTTGCTTACATCGGAAAGCAGCCACAGTAATAAATAATATTACATATTACAAGCACGATGTGCGTGTATAGATAATGACAGAAGAGTCTGAAACAAGTTTGCTTGTTTCAGGCTCTTTTTGGTTTTGAACTTCAATAGGAATATATAGAAAGAATATTTCCCGAAATTCTTAAAATTCAACAAAAATTTGACTGTCAAAATGTTCTTTCATATGATACAATTACTATAAAAGTTTTACAAATATGAGAGGAGAACATTTTAATGAAACTTGAAGTAAGAAACCTGACAAAGTCTTTTGAAGGTAATCAGGTTCTACACGGCATTTCTTTTGAAGTTGAAAGTGGCAGTGCACTTGGACTTCTTGGAAGAAATGGAGCAGGTAAGACAACTACGATAAGAATTATTATGGATGTCTTTAAAGCAGATGAGGGTGAGGTATATCTTGACGATGAGCCGTTTAACCCTAAGAAGCATCTTATAGGCTATCTGCCAGAAGAGAGAGGGTTATATCCTAAGAAGACAGTGCTTGAACAGATAGTATATCTTACAAGACTTAGAGGACTTTCCAAGAAAGAGGCAGTCAATAATGCAAAGAAGTGGCTAAAGCGTCTTGAGATAGATGAGTATGCCAACAGAAAGTTAGAGACATTATCCAAGGGTAATCAGCAGAAAGTACAGCTTGCTTCAACACTTGCGTGTGAACCAGAGATAGTTATACTCGATGAGCCATTTAGCGGGCTTGATCCGGTGAATTCAAAGATACTTCAGGATGTTGTGACAGAAGTCATAAACGAAGGAAGAATAGTTATATTTTCAAGCCACCAGATGAGTTATGTAGAGGAGTTCTGTCGTGACATAGCGATAATAGATAAGGGAAATATAGCACTTGCAGGCAATCTTAAAGACATTAAGAGACAGTATGGCGAGAATCAGCTGGTTATATCAGATGTTAATGTGGGGCTTGATGAGTTGTCACAGATTATAAAAGACAATGTGTCTGACATAATAACAGAGACTGGAAGAACAAGAGAGGAGATTATTGTAAGGAATATAAATGGCGTGTCAAGGGCGGATATTCTTAAAAGAATGATTGCGTGTGGTATAGAAATTGAGCATTTTGAAACTTATAAGCCATCTCTTAATGATATATTTGTATCTCTTGTAGGTGATGATATGGAAGACGACAAAGTGGTAGATTATAAGAATAATAGTAATGACGATAATAGTTATAATAGAGATATTGTTGATGAGTTACCGCAAGGCGAAAGCAGTGAACATAAAAAGTCTGTTGAGGGAGGTGTACGCTGATGAAAAAGTTAGGTGTAGTTCTTCAATATGAGCTTATGACTTATATTAAGAATAAGTCGTATGTAATCAGTACGGTTGTTATAGCTGTTATAGCTGTTGCTATTATGTTTGTGCCAAGATTTATAGATATAAGTGCCATCACAGGAATTACTAATAGTACAGAACAGAATTCTGGTGATTCTGACAGCGATAAAGATAATGTTGATGGTAAGAGTGATTCTGATAAAGATAATAAAGCAGACAATAATAAAGATGTAATTCTTATATATGATGAGTCTGGAACATTTTCAGATATTCAGATAATTCAGGCAGCTTTTGATGATATGAAGGTTGAAAAAGTGTCATCAGAAAGTGAATTAAAGGATAAAGTGTCAGATGAAGAAGTCAAGGCAGGCTTTGTGGTTCACAGTCTTACAGATTATGAGTATATTGTATACAATAAGAGTATGACTGACAGCATTGATATGCAGTTTAATCAGGTACTTACAGCACTTAACCAGATGGTGTACTGCAGTATCCATAATCTTGATTATGAGCAGATAATAACGGCATTTAATCCAGAGATTAACAGTCAGACAGTTGTTCTTGGCAAGGATATGGGAAATAATTATTTTTATTGTTATGCACTCATTATCATTATATTTATGATAATAATATTCTATGGTGTTATGGTTGCGACATCAGTTACTCAGGAGAAGTCCAACAGGACTATAGAGGTGCTTGTAACAAGTGCTGATACTAAGATTTTATTTTTTGGAAAGGTGCTTGCTGGTACAATAGCTTCGTTATGTCAGGCTGGAATACTTATGCTTGCGATTGTCGGTGCATATAAGTTTAATCAGAGTGCGTGGGGCGGAATGTTAGATATGTTACTTGATATTCCTGCAAATGTACTTGTTACCTATGCGTTATTCGGACTTGGCGGTGTGCTTTTCTATACATTTATATATGGAGCATTTGGTGCACTTGTTTCTAAGACAGAGGATATTAATAAGAGTGCCGGAAGCATACAGATGGTTATTATGATTGTATACTTTATTACTCTTTTTCAGCTTATGAATATAGATGGTATTGCTATGAAGGTATTGTCATATCTGCCAATCAGTTCATACAGTGCGATGTTTGCCCGTGTTGCAATGGGAAATGTAGCTGTGTGGGAAGTTGTTGTTTCATTTATAATACTTGTAGCAAGCATTATAGGTGTTGGTATGATAGGTTCATCAATATACAGAATGGGAACGCTTAGATATGGCAATCCAATTAAGATAACTACAGCAATAAAGAGCCTTCGCAAGCAGAAGAATAAATAATCGGAATATTTTATACAAGAAATAATTAATACCTCCAGATATTCATGTCATATCTGGAGGTATTATTATACATAAAACAATATGTGAGATAATCAGGGCTGCATACAGGTATTGATATAATGGCTTAACATATTGTAAATATAACTATAACTTTATAGTTTCTCCACCTGGTATCTCAACGACACGGACATTATTAACAGCAACCCAGACAGAACAGGCACTTGGGTTATAGATATATTCATTATCGGCGAATATCTGAAGCCTGTCAAAGGCTTCGTTGTAATCTACGATTTCGATGTTAGTAGCATACCATATATCATCACGGTGACCAATCATTTCACAGAATTCTTCCATAACTTCCCAATTGTTATTACGTTCAAATTCAAAGCTGTGTCCCCATACATACATCATATATAGGTACTGCTTTTTAGTAAGCTTCATAAAACGCTTGCCAAACTCAACAAGATTATGATTGTGGTGGCAGGTTGGTATCCAGTTCATATAATCTGTTGGCATAGAAAAGCCATTTTCATCACCAAGAAGAATAGGACCTTCACAATCGTTGGCATATTCGAGTGCTGATTTGACAACAGCGTACTGGTCAGTGGCTGGTCGTATATATTTAATGCCAAGGTCAGCAGCAATAGAAGTAATAAGCTTGTTGCCGGCTCCATTAGGAAGAGCCATTCCTCTTACGGGTTTATGTATTATTTTCTCAATATTAGTCTTATCTTCAAGAATTTCCCTTGCTATCTCATAGCTACCACATCTGTTCATAGTAGGGTGTGTGCATGTATGAAGGGCTATTTCATGATTGTCATATAAATCATTCCATTCGCTTGCAGGCAGTCTGATTGGCATATCTGTTAACCCTGAATTGACATTGAAGGTAGCACGTATGCCGTTCTTGTTAAATATATCAACTAGTCTTTTATCTTCAAGCTTGCCGTCATCGTAGCTCTGTCTCTTATACACATCTCGAGCCCACGAGACTAGCGCTCATCTCGTATGCCG
>ERZ1026960.161-NODE-161-length-38591-cov-9.515051_pt1 | contig 38591 bp, 35 predicted proteins | sample MGYA00519458_ERZ1026960 | MGnify/ENA primary metagenome ERZ1026960 (study PRJEB26926, sample SAMN06164516) | human gut metagenome | biome: ENVO:00009003; feature: ENVO:2100002; material: ENVO:00002003 | host: Homo sapiens | place: USA | collected 2012 ...
CGGCCAGAAGCAACGCATCTCCATCGCCCGCGCCCTGCTCAAGGACGCACCCATCCTGATCCTGGATGACTCCGTCTCGGCGGTGGATACCAGCACCGAGAAGATCATTCTGGACAACCTCAAGAACAGCCGGGCAGGCAAGACCACCCTGCTGATTGCCCACCGCATTTCCACGGTGGAGCGGCTGGATAAGATCATCTTCCTCAACGAGGGCCGGGTGGAAGCCGTCGGCCCCCACGATCAGCTGTATGCTTCCTGCCCGGAGTACCGCCGGATGGTCGATCTGCAGCGGCTGGAGGATGAGACGAAGGGAGGCGAAAACGCATGATGCATCTGAATCCGTTGGTTCTGGTGGGCGCTGTCATCGGCGTGATCACCGCCCTGCTGGTGGCAGCCTATGCCGCGGTCAAGGACAAAAAGACCGCCATGGGCTTTGAGCGCAACATGGAGGACGGCGAGATCATGCGCCGCCTTGCCCGCTATGCCCGGCCCTACCTGAGCAAATTCCTCATTGTGGGCCTGCTGATGCTCTTCTCCATTGCCTACGATATCATTTCACCCCTCATCGTGGGCCGCATCGAGGAGCTGGTGACCGGGGAGTTTGAACTCCGCGCCCTTTTCCTGGGCGTGTCAGTGTATGCAGGCGTGCTGGTGTTCTCTATGGGCAGCACCTACCTGCAGGCCGTGATTTTGCAGCGGGTGGGTCAGCGCATCATCTCCGATCTGCGCGAGGATCTGTTCAGCCACATTGAATCTTTGGCACACGAGCAGCTCAATGAGATCCCCGTGGGCAAGCTGGTCACCCGAGTGACCAACGATACCAACGCCATCTCCATGATGTTCACCAACCTCTTGGTCCAGCTGACCAAGAACAGCTTTGTCATTCTGGGCATTCTGGTGGCCATGCTCTGCCTGAACTACGAGCTGACCCTGATGGTGCTCTGCTTTGTGCCCTTCATCGTGATCTTCACGGTCATCTTCCGCAAGTTCTCCCGCCGCGCCAACCGCAAGCTCAAGAACGCGACCACCGATATCAATACCTATCTGTCCGAAAACCTGTCCGGCATCAAGGTCACCCAGATCTTTGGCCGCGAGGACGAGAAGATGGAGGAGTTCCGCCAGAAGAGCCAGACCCTCGCCAAGGCCACGCAGGAGCAGATCTTCGTCTTCGGCGTCTTCCGTCCGCTGGTGTATATGCTGTATATCAGCTCGATTCTCTGCCTGTTCTATCTTGGCGGCATGGGCCATCTGAACCATGTCACCTTCCTCGGGCAGACCATTTCCAGCGGCACCATCGTCACCTTTTATATGTATATCTCCAAGTTCTTTACCCCCATCCAGAACCTCGCCGAGCAGTTCAACTGGCTGCAGTCGGCGCTGGCGTCGTCGGAGAAGGTCTTCTCCATCATGGACATCCAGCCCCAGATGGTGGACGCCCCCGATGCCGTTGAGCTGGACGAAGTGAAGGGCGACATCGAGTTCCGGGACGTCTGGTTCAGCTACATTCCTGGCGAGTGGGTGCTACAGGGCGTTTCCTTCCATGTGGAGCCCCGCCAGACCGTGGCCTTCGTCGGATCTACCGGCTCGGGCAAGAGCACCATCCTCTCCCTCATCTGCCGCAACTATGAGTTCCAGAAGGGCGAGATTTTGATCGACGGCATCGACATCCGCAAAATCAAGATCTCCTCCCTCCGCCGTCACTTCGGCCAGATGCTGCAGGACGTTTTCCTCTTCTCGGGTACTATCCGCAGCAACATCGTCCTGCGGGAGGAGAACATTCCGGACGAAGAAATCATGAAGGTCTGCCGGTATGTCAATGCCGACCACTTCATCAACAAACTCGAGCACGGCCTCGACGAAGAAGTCCGGGAGCGCGGCAATAACTTCTCAGCGGGCCAGCGCCAGCTGCTCAGCTTTGCCCGCACCATCCTGCATAAGCCCAGCGTCATGATTCTGGACGAGGCCACCGCCAACATCGACACTGAGACGGAGCTTCTGATTCAGGATTCGCTGGAAAAGATGCGCAGCGTCGGCACGATGCTCATCGTGGCACACCGCCTCTCCACCATCCAGCACGCAGATAACATCATCGTGCTGTCGCGCGGCAAGATCTTGGAGCAGGGGACTCACCAGCAGCTTCTCGCCGCACATGGCCGGTATTATCAGCTGTACACGCTGCAATACCACAAAGAACAAATGGATAAACAGTAAAGCAAAAGCAGGTGCATCCAGCGGATGCGCCTGCTTTTTTGCATAGGCTCAATATTGATACGGCACGATGTCCGGCTGGTCGGGGCGGTGCTCGCCGATGATTTTTTCCATCCAAATCATGTCGTACCAGCGCCCGAACTTATAGCCGCAGTTGTGGAAGGTACCGGCCAGCGTGAAGCCCAGATGTTCGTGGAACTGGGCGCTGTTTTTGGTGAGGTATTCGTCCTCCACCTGTGGGTAGCCGATGCAGGCGTAGAGGTTGAGGACACCCATGGCCTTGAGTCGGTCGGCCAGCGCCTCATAGAGGACGCGGCCCATTCCGCCTCGCCTGGCGTCGTGGTCGAGGTAGATGGTCAGCTCTGCGGCCCAGTCGTAGGCGGCACGTCCCACAAAAGCGTGGGCATAGGCGTAGCCCTCGATGCGGCCATCCCGCTCAATGACGAGATACGGGTACTTCTGCATGATGGCCCGCATCCGGTTCTCGAACTCGGCAAGCGACGGCACATCGTACTCGAAGGAGATGACCGTGTGCTCGACGTAGTAGGCATAGATTTCCAGAATGCGGGGTGCGTCGGCCAATGTGGCGTTGCGGATGGTAATATCGGACATGGTTTTTACTCCTCAGAACATCGTAATGATAAGCGCACACAGCGGCAGGAACACGATGCTGAGGAGGGTGGTCAGCACGACGCTGCCGGCGGCAAACTGCTCATCGTGGTGGAACTGGACGGCGAACACCGAGGTGATGGATGCAGCCGGGCAGCATTCCAGCAGCACGATGACCTGCGTGACCATGCCGTAGCGGAAGAGCCCCAGCGCGGCGAAAGCTGCGATGGTCAGCACCGGAATGAAAAGCATTCGGACCACGGTGAGCTTCCAGATGTGCTGATCGGTGAGGGTGCGGTGCAGGTCGCCCGAGGCGATGAGCATACCGGTGATGAGCATGGAGAGGGGAGTGTTCATGTCGCCCAGAAGCTCCATGGGCTGGACGATGAGGTCGGGCAGCGGGATCTGGAGCAGGTAGATGGCAAGACCCACGACGATGGCGTAGATGGCCGGGCAGTGCAGCAGGCTCTGGGCGACCTTTTTGGGGTCGGAGCTGCCGCTGACCATGCTGTAGCCCACCGTCCAGAGCAGGAGATTGAACATGGTAAAGAAGGCGCTGGCATAAAGCAGGCCCTCGGAGCCGAAGAGCGCCGAAATGAGGGGCAGGCCCATATAGCCCGCATTGGAGAAAACACAGGCGAACCGGAAGATGGGCGTCCGGCTGTCCCTGCTGCGGGCCGTGAACAGCAGGGTGATGATGAGTCCCAGCAGGATGGACAGGGTGCTCAGGGCGAACGCGGCCATGAGGTTGTGCAGAATTTCTGTGCTGAACTCCATGCGGTAGGAGTTGATGATCATGGCCGGGACGACGAGGTTGACCAGCAGGTTCGAGAGAGTCTGCTTGCCCTCGGGGCGGAGCAGGCCGGTCTTGGCACCAAGAGCCCCCAGCCCTATGAGGATGAACAGTTCCGCCACCTGCTGGGCGGTGATGACAGCAAGGTCCATAATAAGATCCCCTCCTTACAGGATGACGTTCTTGATGAGCAGCGAAACACTGCCGTCCTCGGCGTGGAGAAATTCCACCGCAGAATCCTCGGAGAGGATCTCGGTAGGGATCTTCACCTCGATGCCGCTGGCGGTGTGGATGCTGCGGCTCTCCATCCGGCGGATGCGGGCGGGGGAGACAGTGACGGGCTGCTGGGCCTGCGCCGGCTCGAGGACGTCGCTTTTCTCCACATAGTCGTCGAAGGGGACAGCCGCCAGCGGGTATTCCTCAGCAAGCTGCCGGCGCACCTGCTCGACCGTCACCTTGTTGTCGTTGTCAGCGGCCTGATTGGCAATGAGCATGGCCACCTGTGCCTCCACGTGGGGCTCATCCTGATAGTTCTCCTGCACGGCCTGGACGGCGGCGTCCTGAATGGCCTGCAGCTTTTTCTTTTCCGGCTCGGCGGTGGTGTACTGGAAAACGACGGTGGAAAGATAAAACTCCTTGTGGCCGTCGATGTCGAACTTTTTCTCCAGCAGCTTCATGGAGTAGTCGGTCAGGTCCACCAGTGCGCCTTCCTCCACCTTGCCGCTCTGGGTGGGCAGGCAGGCCCGCTGCTGGATGATGGAGTTGACCGGCGCACCGTCTACACTCTCGGTGTAGTGGGTGTAGCCGTTTTTATAGTTGAGCTTGAGGATGCCCAGCCACGGCTGGCCGTCCCGGGTGAAGTCCACCACAGCGAGGTCAGCCCCCGGAATAGTGGTATGAGCGTGCATATAGTCGAACAGCACGCCCGCGATGCGGCAGGACAGGTCGATAAAGTCCTTGTTCTGTTCCAGCTCGTACCGGAACGCCGAGTCCGGCAGGGGGCGGCACTGGCGGATGTCGTCGCTGGCAAGCAGCTTTTCAATGTGGTATTGCAGATAGGCCGTCTTTTCGGCTGTCATCTCCATGCAGCTACCGCTGAGCACGGGGGCATCCAGCGTGGTATCCAGAACGTGGAGAATGGCCTGATGTACGATGATCTCCATATGTGAACCTCTTTTTTTGCATACAAGAAATCTCAAATCATCTGCCAGTATAACACAACCCGGCCCAAAAGGCGAGAATGACTTGAAGCTCTGTGGCAGAAATGATATACTTGGCCCAGAAACACCTATTATATAGGGCAAAAGAAGGGAGACTCCGGTATGGAATTTCGGGAAAAGCCGATGCAGAACCTCATCCGCATCAAGGAGAAGGAAATCTGCAAGAATGTGCAGGCGCTTTTGCTGGACGGCGAAAGCATCGTGGGCGCATACAAGACGGTGCGCGATCAGGCCGTTTTTACGAGCCACCGCATTTTCATGGTGGATATGCAGGGCGTTACCGGCACCCGGCAGGAGATCTTCGTCCTGCCCTACCGGAAGATCGTCCACTTCGGCATCCAGACGGCAGGCTTCGGTGACCCATTGCAGACTTCGGAACTGACGGTCTGCTACGCCGACGAGCACGAGATGAAGTTCGGCTTCATCGGGCAGGAAGAGCTGCTGGCTGTGGCGCAGGCCATCAGCCGGTGCATCCTGTAAAATAAAAATGCAACAAAACGGGACAGCCCCGCTCTGAGATGTGCCAGAGTGGGGCTGTCCCGTTTTGCTGTGATGATGAATAATGAAGAATAGATGATGGCGTTTTCAGCAGGCGCGGCCAGCCTCGAGCATATAGCGCAGGAAGCCGGTGACATCAGCGGGGTCGCTCACGCTGATGCTGAAGCCCTTCTTGGGAGCGTCCAGGGTCTGGAAGATGGCGGAAGCCTCGTTGTCCTTCTTGAGGTCGCAGGTGGAGCCATTGTCCAGGTGCAGGATGACGCTGCCGCGGCTTGCGGCGACCTGTTTCATGAAGCGGTTTTTATCAAAATATTCGATGCGAAGCATAATAAATACCTCCGTGTTCGGTAAAGTGTGTAAGACTTCTGCAAAAGCCTTGTGGGTCGGGGTGCGGGCGGCATCGCGGCCTTGGAGCTGTGGGACAGTGCGCAAGACCCTTGGAAGCAAAGCTTCGTTGTGGGTTGTATCTGCCCTGTTTCAGTGCTATACTGAGCTTATCAGCTCCGATGAAATAATACCACGAAACCGGCACAGATGATAGAACAAAAACACATTCTTTGTACAACAAAATCGGCTTTGATAAAAAATCTTCAATGTATTGGGGAAAGGAATTGGCGAATATGGCACTAAATATCAGCTCCAACATCGTCGCCAGCGAAAAGGGCAGGGAACTTGTGCAGCACGGCAGCGCGCTGTTTCCCATCGCCTGCTATGCCGAGGATCTGTCCAGCTATTCGGTGGCGTGGCACTGGCACGAAGAGTTTGAATATGTGCTCTGCACGAAGGGACCGCTCCATGTGGACGTCAACAAGACCCGCCTCACCTTGCAGACCGGGCAGGGAGTGATTATCAACTCGGGCGTCCTCCACGCGGTGGAGCAGGCACCGGAAGGCACAGCCCTGCTCCACTCGGGCGTGTTCCATCCGCGCCTTGTGGGCGGTATGGATACCATCTTCTGGCAGAAGCTCATCCGCCCTATGACCCAGCCCGACGCCCCGCCATTTTTCCTTCTGGATGCCTTGGTGCCGTGGCAGAAACAGGTGCTGGACTGTCTGCACGAGAGCTGGAAAGCCGTGTCGGACGAACCCTTCGACTACGAGAACCGGGTGCGCTACTACCTCTCGCTGGCCCTGCGGCTGCTGAGCACCCAGTGCGTGGGCGGGCGGACGAAAGTCTCCCAGCAGGAGCAGATCGCCTCCGAGCGGATGAAGCAGATGCTCCGCTTCGTGGAGGAACACTACGCGGAAGAGTTGACAGTCCAGCTCATCGCGGGCAGCGTGGCCCTCAGCGAGAGCGCCTGTCTGCGCAGTTTCAGGCAGATGCTGGGCATCACGCCCATCCAGTACGTCAAGCAGTACCGGGTGGAAAAGGCTGCTGAGCTGCTCCGCTCCACCCGGCTCAAGACCGGTGAGATCGGCGCGGAGTGCGGCTTTACCGATGGCAGCTACTTTATCAAGATCTTCCGGGAGATAAAACACTGTACTCCCAAAGAATACCGTATGAAATTTTGTTGAGATGTAAGAAAAGGAGAAATCTACCCCGTGCAGCGTACATTGACATCCGGCCCCATCACCAGCAGTATCCTGCTGGGCCTCTGCATGGGCAGCGGTGCGGCCATCTCGATGCAGTACGGCAGTGGTGAGTACGATAAAATGCGCCAGAGCGTCTTCCAGTCCTTCGCCCTCATTGCGGGCTGGGCGCTGGCGGACGCCATCGGCATCGGCTACTATCTGGTGAAACATAGAAAGGAGACGCTGTGAAAATCGAGCACATCGCCCTGTACGTCAACGACCTCGAAGTCCTCAGCGGCCCCCGCACCACCGGAGACGGCTATTATGAAAGCTGTGTCCTTGCGGTGGAAGGAAATCAAATCGAGATAACGGTGTAACACAAAAGAGCAGAGCCTGCGGTGAAAACCCGCAAGTCTCTGCTCTTTTTGTTATGGATCTATCAGCCCGGCAACACCACGATGCCCGCCGCAGCAAGTGAGATGATGAGATACATATTTTCTGGGTCGAGTATAGCACAGGGGCCGGGAAAAACTACAAAAAGCCCGAAATACACGACGAAAATATTGTATTGGTTGCGCAACGACCTGTGAAAGAAATGAGAAAACTAAAACTTTTTAGATAAAACTATTGACAATGGTGACCTCGCGAGTATAATTGCCTTATCAAATCGTTCAAAACATTTAACTAAATGACGTGAACTGATTTGCCCGAACAAGATACGATAGTACAACACACATACACAAGATAAAAGGAGAAAATCACCATGACTTTTGAGGATATGAAGAAGATCGTCGTTGACACCCTGAACTGCGAGGAAGAGAAGGTCACGATGGAGGCCAGCCTGACCGAGGATCTCGAGGCTGACAGCCTGGACGCTGTGGAGCTGAACATGGCTCTGGAGGACGCTTTCGGCGTTTCCATCCCCGACGAGGAGCTGGCCAACATGAAGACCGTCGGCGACATCTTCAACTACCTGACTGCACACGCTGAGGCATAACGATGAACGACATTAGAGACTTGTTCCCGGGCCGGATGCGGGAGCGCGCCTTCCAGCTCAAAGCCCGGCGGGACACCGGTGTGGCGTGGCATGAGCCGCAGTTTGTGGAATGCAAGCAGTGCGGCCGCCGTGCCACCCGCCAGATCTGGGCTAAGAGCCTCTTCGTCTGCCCCAACTGCGGCAATCACCAGCCCATCGGTGCGTACTACCGCCTGAGCCTTGTGCTGGACAGTGGCAGTTTCCGGGAGCTGGATGCAGAGCTGGCCCCGCAGGACGTGCTGGGTTTCCCGGGCTATCCCGAAAAGCTCAGCGCCCAGACCCAGAAGACGGGCCTCAGCGAGGCTGCTGTCGCGGCAGTGGGCCGCATCGGCGGCGTGTCGGTGGTGGCCGCCGTGCTGGACAGCCGCTTCTTTATGGGCAGCATGAGCACGGCCGTGGGCGAGAAGATCACCCGCGCCATCGAGTACGCGGCGGCGAAAAAACTGCCGCTGGTCATCTTTTCGGCCAGCGGCGGCGCCCGGATGCAGGAAGGCATTTTCAGCCTGATGCAGATGGCCAAGACCAGCGCCGCCATCGAGCGCTTTTCGGCCAAGGGCGGGCTGTACATCAGTGTGTTGACCCATCCCACTACCGGCGGCGTTACCGCCAGCTTTGCCAGCCTTGGCGACATCATGCTGGCCGAGCCGGGCGCACTCATCGGTTTTGCAGGCCCCCGCGTCATCGAGCAGACCATCGGCGAGCGCCTGCCCGAGGGCTTCCAGCGCAGCGAGTTCCAGCTGGAACACGGCTTTGTAGACAAGGTCGTACCCCGCAGTGAGCTCCGCGCCACCCTCATCCAGCTGCTGCAGCTCCACGCAGGCGGGAGGAAAACAGAATGATAAAAGAACTTCTGGAGCAGCTTGCTCCTTTGGACGCCCAGATCGCTGCCCTGCGTGGCGGCGCACAGGACGAGGAGAGCCAGATGGCCGCTATCACGGCCCACGCTTCCGAGCTGGCCGAACTGGCGGTGGAGGAAGATGAGATCCTCCGCTGCTGCGGCCCGCTGACCGCTGAGGATCGGGTCTTTCTGGCACGTCATCCGGAGCGCCCCCATATCGACGAGACCATCAATGCTCTGTTCACCGATTTCTTTGAGCAGTGCGGCGATCGTCAGTGCCGGGAGGACAGCGCCATTCTGGGCGGCATCGCCCGCTTCCACGGGATGCCTGTGACCGTCATCGGCCACCGCAAAGGTTCCACGCTGGAAGAGAACATGGCCTGCAACTTCGGTATGCCGGGACCGGAGGGCTATCGCAAGGCCCTCCGTCTCATGAAGCAGGCCGAAAAGTTTGGCCGCCCCATCATCACCTTCATCGACACGCCGGGCGCATACCCCGGCAAAGAGGCCGAAGAGCGGGGACAGGGCGAGGCTATTGCCCGAAACCTGATGGAGATGAGCGGTCTGACGGTCCCCGTCATCGCTGTCGTCACCGGCGAGGGCTCTTCCGGCGGCGCACTGGCGCTGGGTGTGGCAAACCACATCCTCATGCTGGAAAATGCCGTCTACTCGGTGCTCAGCCCTGAGGGTTTCGCCAGCATCCTGTGGAAGGATTCCTCCCGCAGCGGCGAAGCCTGCGAGATCATGAAGCTGACCGCACAGGACCTCTACAAGGATGGCATCGTCGAGGAGATCATCCCGGAGCCTGTGGGCGGCGCACAGCGCAGCCACGCGGCCCTGTTTGCCGCTATGGATACGGCCCTGAAAAACCACCTCACCGCCCTCTGCAAGATGAGCGGCAAGGCACTGGCCGACCAGCGGTACAAAAAATTTCGTCAGATCGGAGAAGCGAAACGAGCATGAACGGTTTGCAGTTGATCGCCACCGGCGGAGCTCTGCCCGGCCGCACGGTCACCAATGAAGAGTTGAGCCGCACCGTGGACACCAGCGACGAGTGGATCACCACCCGCACTGGCATCCGCGCCCGCCACTGGTGTACGGAGGAAGAATCCGCCGCCACGCTGGCCATCGCGGCGGCAAAGCAGGCGCTGGAGCGCAGTGGTCTTTCGCCGCAGGATATTGCCTGCTGTGTCTGTGCTACCCTTTCGGCACCTGACGCCACCCCAAGTGTGGCCTGTCAGGTGCAGCGGGCGCTGAGTCTGCCCGAAAACCGCCCCGCGCTGGATGTCAACGCCGCCTGCTCGGGCTTCATCTACGGCACCGCCGTGGCCCGCGGCCTGATGGCGACGCTGGGTGGACGGTACGCCCTCGTGGTGGGCTGCGAAGCGCTGTCCCGCCTGATGGACCAGACCGACCGCTCCACCTGTGTGCTCTTCGGCGACGGTGCGGGCGCAGCGATTTTTGAACTGTGCGACGCACCGTTTGCGATCACGCTGGGCGCACGGGGCGACGAGGCTATCCACGCAGGAGGCCCCTGCCGCACCGGCTCGGCCCCCATCAGCATGGACGGGCGTGCTGTCTTCCGCTTTGCGGTGGACGCACTGCCCCGCTGTCTGCACGCGGTGCTGGACGAGACGCAGCTGGCGCTGGACGATGTGGACTGGGTGGTCTGCCATCAGGCCAACAGCCGCATCATCGACCACTGTGTGAAAGCGCTCCACGCCGACGCCGCAAAGTTCTACAAGAACATGGACCGCCACGGCAACACCAGCGCGGCCAGCATCCCGGTGGCCCTCAACGAGATGGCTGAAGCCGGTCTGCTCAAAGCCGGACAGAAGGTATCCTGCATCGGCTTCGGCGGCGGATTGACCTGGGGCGGGATGCTGGTTACGTACAGCCCTCTCAGTCATGGCTGACGCCATGCCAGCTCTCCCAAAGGGAGAGCCATTGGCAAGCCGGGCAACTCTGAACTGCCTGCTGGAAGCCCGATAGAACGTAAAAGGCCGGGCCTTGCTTACGAGGGCAGGAACTTCTGGACAAACGCACCTTGTCAAGCCGGTGCTGACCTGGACAACAGGGCACTACCGTTTCCGAAATACTGAGCTTTGCTCGTCCAGCGTGGACTTGACCGGCACGCCAGTGGCTCCTCTATCAGGGGAGCTGTCTGCGAAGCAGACTGAGAGGTTCTTCACGGGTGAGCGCTCTAAAGTAAAACCTATAAATAGGACGATTTACATGAAATTACTCAACGAGATATTAGGCACGAAATACCCCATCATTCAGGGCGGCATGGCCAACATCGCCACCGGCGAGTTTGCCGCCGCCTGCTCCAACGCCGGTGCGCTGGGCCTTATCGGCGCAGGCGGCATGAACGCTGAGACGCTGCGGGAGAACATCCACCGCTGCAAGGCGCTCACCGACAAGCCTTTCGGCGTCAACATCATGCTGATGCACCCCCAGGCCGACGAGTTTGCCAAAATCGTCGTGGAAGAGGGCGTCAAGGTCGTCACCACCGGTGCAGGCAACCCCGGCAAGTACATCCCCATGTGGAAGGAAGCCGGTATCAAGGTCATCCCCGTGGTGGCAGCGGCCGTTCTGGCCAAGCACCTTGCCCCTCTGGGCGTGGATGCCGTCATCGCCGAAGGCACCGAGAGCGGCGGCCATGTGGGCGAGATGACCACCATGGCCCTCGTCCCGCAGGTGGTGGACGCTGTAGATGTCCCTGTCATCGCGGCGGGCGGCATCGCCGATGGCCGCCAGCTGGCGGCAGCCTTCGCACTGGGAGCCTGCGGCGTTCAGGTGGGTACCTGCCTGCTGGTCAGTGAGGAATGCCCCGTCCACGAGAACTACAAGGCCGCGCTTCTGCGCGCCAAGGACAGCGACACCATCGTTACCGGCCGCATCGGCGGCACCCCCGTCCGTGTGCTGAAAAACCGGATGAGCCGCGAGTATGTCCGGCAGGAAAAGGCCGGCGCCGACAAGATGGAGCTGGAAAAATACACGCTGGGCAGTCTGCGGCGCGCCGTCTTTGAGGGCGATACCGCCACCGGCAGTCTGATGGCCGGTCAGGTGGCCGGTATGCTCCACGAGGTGCGGCCTGTAGCTGACATCCTCGACGAGCTGTGGGAGAGCGGGAGGCAGCGGATGCATTCGCTGAGCGAGTTATGCTGACCCTCGCAGGTAAGCCGCTGGCCGTGCCTGTCTTACAGGGCGGCATGGGCGTGGGCGTCTCCCTCGGCGGGCTGGCCGGTGCGGTCGCGGCCTGCGGCGGCATGGGGTGCATCTCCACCGCCGACACAGGCTACCGAGAACCCGACTTTGCCCGCGACCCTTACGCAGCGAATCTCCGTGCGCTGAAAAAAGAAATCGCCAAAGCGAAAGAGATCGCCAACGGCGCGGGACTGGTGGCCATCAACGCGATGGTCGCCACCCAGAACTACGCCGACGCCGTCCGCACTGCTGTGGAGGCAGGTGTGGATGCCATCGTATCGGGTGCGGGCCTCCCGCTGGAGCTGCCCGGCCTGGTGAAAAACGCTGACGTTGCGTTGGCACCCATCGTGTCCAGCGGACGTGCTGCAAAGCTCATCCTCCGCCGGTGGGCAAAAGCCTTCAACCGCACCGCCGACTTCGTGGTCATCGAGGGCTGCAAGGCCGGCGGGCATCTGGGCTTTTCGGAAGAAGAGCTTCTGGCTGGAAAATGCCAGACTCTCGACGAGATCCTGCCCGAAGTGCTGGCCGAGGTGAAGCCTTTCGAGGCTCAGTTCGGCCACGACATCCCGGTCTTCGTGGCCGGAGGTGTCTACACGGGCGAGGACATCGCCCACTATACGAAGATGGGTGCTGCGGGCGCACAGCTCGCCACCCGCTTCATCCCCACCTACGAGTGCGACGCCAGCCAGACCTATAAAGATGTCCTGCTGGCGGCCAATCCCGAAGATGTGCGCATCATCCACAGCCCTGTGGGAATGCCGGGCCGTGCGCTGGCCACTCCGCTGGTGCAGAAGCTTGAACAGGGTCTGCGCTTCCCGCCGAAGCACTGCGCCCGCTGTCTCAAAGCCTGTGAGCCGGCCAAGGTGCCTTACTGCATCACCCACGCCCTCATCGAGGCCGTGAAGGGCAATGTGGAAGAGGGACTCTTCTTCTGCGGGGCCAACGTGGGCCGTCTCGACCGGATGCGCAGTGTCCGGGAGCTGATGGATGAACTGATGGATGATTGGAGGAAACACCAATGAAGCTTGCCATTCTGTATGCCGGTCAGGGCTCGCAGCACCCCGGCATGGGCAAAGACCTTTACGAGAGATACCCCGCGTTCCGGGAGGCGTTCAACGCCGCAGACCTTGACTTTGATCTGGAGAGCGTCTGCTTCGACGACCCGGAAGGCGTTTTGAATCTGACTCAGTACACCCAGCCCTGCATGGTGGCCTTCGCCGCCGGTGTCACGGCTGTCCTGAAGGAAAACGGCGTCAAGGCCGACTATCTGGCCGGTCTGTCGCTGGGCGAATACTCTGCGCTGGAAGCCGCCGGTGTCTTCACGGCCAAGCAGGCTGTGGAGCTGGCCGCCTTCCGCGGCAAGGCCATGGCCGACGCCGCCAAGGGCATCGAGTGCGGCATGACCGCTGTGATGAACCTTGACCGCGACGCACTGGCAAAGTGCTGCGAAGAGGCATCCGCTCTGGGCTGTGTGCAGATCTGCAATTACAACTGCCCGGGCCAGCTGGTCATCGGCGGCGAAAAAGCCGCCGTGGAAAAGGCCGCTGAGCTGGCAAAAGCCGCAGGCGCACGCCGCTGCATCCCGCTGAAGGTCAGCGGTCCCTTCCACACCAAGCTGATGCACCCCGCCGGTGACGCGCTGGCAAAGCGCTTTACGTCTGAGCATTTCGGCGAGATGGAGACGCCTGTCCTCTTCAACTGCCTCGGCCACGAAAAGGCAGACAGCGACAGCATCCCCGCTCTGCTGGAAAAGCAGGTGCAGAGCAGCGTCTACATGGAAGATACCCTCCGCCGTCTGGGCGAGCTGGGCGTCACCGACATTCTCGAAGTTGGCCCGGGCAAGGCCCTGAGCGGCTTCGTGAAAAAGACGCTGGGCGCAGACGTCCACTGCACCGCTGTCGAGACGGCAGAAGAGCTGGAAGCTTTCCTCACCAGCTGGAAGGAGGCACAGGCATGAGCGAAGAAAAGCTGACCCGTGCCGCCGTCGTCACCGGCGGAAGCCGGGGCATCGGCCGGGCTGTCTGTGTTGCGCTGGCAAAGCAGGGCTGCAATGTGGTGGTCAACTACTGCCACGGTGAGGCCGCTGCCGCCGAGACTGCCGCACTGTGCAAAGAGCTTGGCGTCGAGGTCGTCACCGTGCAGGCCGACGTCTCCACTGCCGAGGGCTGCAAGAAGCTGTTCGAAGAAGCAGTGAATGCCTTTGGCCGGGTGGATATTCTTGTCAACAACGCGGGCGTCACCCGCGACAACCTCATCCTCCGCCTTTCCGAGGAGGACTTCGACACCGTCCTGAACGCCAACCTCAAGGGTGCGTTCCTCTGCTGCAAGGAGGCCGCACGCCGGATGGTGCGCCAGCGCTATGGCCGCATCGTCAACCTGAGCAGCGTGGTGGGTCTGCGGGGCAACGCAGGCCAGACCAACTATTCCGCCAGCAAGGCGGGCCTCATCGGCCTGACCAAGAGCCTCGCCAAGGAGCTGGCCAGCCGGAACGTCACCGTCAACGCGGTGGCTCCCGGCTTCATCGCCACGGATATGACCGCCGCTCTGCCGGAGGCTGTCCGCACCGAGATGTGCAAGACCATCCCGGAGGGACGCGCCGGCCAGCCGGAGGATGTGGCAAACGCGGTGGCCTTCTTCGCCGCCGAACAAAGCAGCTATCTCACCGGGCAGGTGCTCTGTGTGGACGGCGGCATGGCAATGTAAAAAGGAGCTTTTTCTATGGAAAAACGCAGAGTCGTCATCACCGGTCTTGGCACCGTGAACCCTCTTGGAAATAACACCGCCGACAGCTGGGCCGCAGCCCGCGCAGGCAAGTGCGGCATCGGCCCCATCACCCAGTTCGACGCCAGCGAGTTCAAGTGCAAGCTGGCAGGCGAGGTCAAGGGCTTCGACCCCGAGACCGTCGTGGACAAAAAGGAAGCCCGCAAGATGGCCCGCTTCACCCTGCTGGCGCTGGGCGCTGCCGCTGAGGCCATCCAGGACAGCGGCATCGACTGCGAAGCCGAGGCCGAGAACATCGGCGTCATCGTGTCCAGCGGCATCGGCGGTCTGCCCACCATCGAGGAGCAGCACAGCCGCGGCGAGGAAAAGGGCATGGAGAAGGTCAGCCCCTACTTCGTCCCCATGGCTATCGCCAACATGGCGGCAGCACAGATCGCCATCCGCTTCGGCCTCAAGGGGATGTGTACCTGCCCGGTGACGGCCTGCGCAGGCGGCACCAACGCTGTGGGCGATGCTTTCCACCGCATCCGCGACGGCTACGAGCCGGTCATGGTCTGCGGCGGTGCCGAGAGCTGCATCAGCCCGCTGGGCATCGGCGGCTTTACCAGCATGAAGGCTCTCTCCACTGCTACGGACCCTGATGCGGCCAGCCTGCCCTTCGACGCACGGCGCGGCGGCTTTGTGATGGGCGAGGGCAGCGGTGTGCTGGTGCTGGAAGAGCTGGAGCACGCCAAGGCCCGCGGCGCACACATCTATGCCGAAGTCGTGGGCTACGGCGCCAACTGCGACGCCTACCACTTCACGGCTCCCGCACCCGGCGGCGCAGGTGCCATCGGCTGCATGAAGCTGACTCTCAAGGATGGCGGCATTGCCCCCGAGCAGATCGACCACATCAACGCCCACGGCACCGGCACCCACATGAACGACAGCTGCGAGACTGCCGCCATCCACGCCGTCTTCGGCGACCACGCCAAGGACATCGCCGTCGTCAGCACCAAGAGCATGACCGGCCATCTGCTGGGCGGCGCAGGCGGCATCGAGGCCGTGTTCACCGCCCTGGCCCTCCGCGACCAGTTCGCGCCGCCCACCATCCACTACGAGCAGCCCGACCCGGAGTGCGATTTGGACTATGTGCCGAATGTGGGCCGTGAGATGAAGATGGAGTACGCTCTGAGCAACAGCCTGGGCTTCGGCGGACACAACGCCTGCCTGGCCTTCAAGAAGTGGGAGGGCTGAGCGATGGCAGAACCCCGCACCGTGCGTGAAAACGCAAACAGCCTGACCAGCGAGGAGATCGCGGCCATCCTGCCCCACCGGTATCCCTTCGCCCTCGTGGACCGCATTCTGGACTACGAGCCGGGTCAGTGGGCCATTGGCCGCAAGTGCGTCACCCGCAACGAAGAATTCTTCTGCGGCCACTTCCCGGGCCAGCCGGTCATGCCCGGCGTCCTGATTCTCGAAGCACTGGCCCAGACCGGTGCTGTCGCGGCCCTGAGCCTGCCTGAGAACAAAGGCAAGCTGGCCCTCTTCGGCGGCATCAAGAACGCCCGTTTCCGCAAGCAGGTCACCCCCGGCGATGTGCTCACCCTTCACTGTGAGCTGGTCGAGCAGCGCGGCCCGGTGGGCATCGGCAAAGCGTCCGCCTATGTGGACGGCAAGTGCGCCGCCACCGCAGAGCTGACCTTCGTATTAACGTAAAAAAGCATAAAAACAGAGAGGATAGTCATTCCTGAACTATCCTCTCTGTTTTTATGCTTTTTATTTTGATTTGGTGGCATACGTCACATCCAGCACCGGGCCGAAGGGGTCGAAGACGAGGCCCTCGATGCCGTTGGCCACCAGCAGCCGCTTCTGCTGGGTGAAGAGCGGTACGGCCACAGCCTGTTCGAGGAGCTGGCGCTCACAGGCGGCCAGCAGAGAGCAGCGGGTGCTGCCGGTGGCTGTGGCGCTGGCCGAGAGCTGGGTGGTGTAAAGGGCGTCGCTGTAGCCGGTCAGCCCGCCGCCGGTGGGGGAGAACTGGGCCAGCGCGGTGTAGACACTGCCGCCCTCGGCCTGCACGGGGGCGAGGGCGATGGTGTAGCTGCCGTTTTCGAGCCGCTTCTGGAACTCTTCCGGCTCTACCTCTTCCACCGAGAAGAAGAGCGAAAATTCCTTCTGCCATGCGCTGTTGATGAGCTCGGCGGTGTCACTGAGGCCGCTGCCGGAGGGCAGCAGCAGGGAGACGCGGCCAAAGTCGGAGGGGGAGACGCCGCCGTCGCGGGCGGCGATGTAAAGTGCGCGGGGGTCGCCGAAGGCCGGGCGGACATCGCCCGCCGTCTGCCGGTAGTCGATGCCGTCCACAGTCAGGCCGTCAGGGATGAGGCCCTTTGCCTCTGCGAACAGCCCGCCGCCGGGGACTTCCACTGCCGAAGCGGCTACACTGCCCAGTGCCTGCCGAAGCTCAGTGGAAGCAAAGATGGAGTCGCAGTTGAAGAGCAGCGCCCATGTGGTGTCGGAGTAGGACACGCTCTGCAGCGAGGTGGGGGTACCGCTGTCGTCGAGGGCGGCGGTGCATTTTTCGTTATTGATGAGCTCTTCGGCGGACTGGCCGGAGCTCGTGGTGTTCTCCACGAGGCGCAGGCTGTCGATTTGGCTCCCCGAAGCCGCCCGGCGGAGGAAAAGGCCGCTGGACGTCCAGTTATAAAGGTAAAAGTGTCCGCTGGAAAGGGTGGAAGCGCTGGTCAGACCGTAGGTGCCTCGGGTGCTGTCAAAAAACGATTCGTCGCAGGGCATCGCGCCGGGCAGCGTCAGCTTGGAGAGGAACGTCTCGTCGGGCGAGGAGAGTCGGAACACCAGTTTCAGCGGTTCCGCAGCGGTGACGCCCAGCGCGCTGGCGGGCTTCTGACCGGCCAGAACGGCGGCGCTGTTCTCGAGGGCAGAGAACTCCACGGCGTAGGGGGAGTTGGTGCCGGGGAGGAACATCCGCTGGAACGCGAAGACGAAGTCCTCGGCGGTGATGGCATAGTCGGAGGGATTTCCCTTCGAGGCCGTATAGGTCAGGCCGTCCTTCAAATAGAATGTATAGGTGAGCCGGTCGGCAGATACCTCCCACCGCTCACACAATTCCGGCGCGAGGCTGCCGTCCGGTGTGCGGCGGACGAGGCCGCTGTAGAGGTTCTCGCAGGCGATGATGTCCGAGGCACTGGACGCCACCTGCGGGTCGAGGTTCGCGGGGATGGAGTCCACGAACCAGGTAAAGCTGTTGGAGCCGGAGCCGCAGGCGGTCAGGCTCAGAACAAAAAACGCAGCCAGTAAAGCCGCGACAAAGCGAAGCTGTTTCAAGAAATGCATCCTTTCGGGCCGATGCGGCCCTGTTTGTCTCAGAAAGTGATAAGAAATACGAAAACTACACCCGGACAGGCGCAGGAAAATTTTGGTGTTGAGCCGGCGCAATGCTGTTGATGCTGCGCCAAAAATCGAAATCGCTATAAGTGTAACAGAAACAGGCAGAAAAGACAATCGACATTTTGTTGATTTGAGTGGACATTTTGAGCCACGGTTTGTGTTTTTCCGTTGCCAATCGGAAACAAATGGTCTATAATGGAGGACGGCAATGCATTTTCTCCTGCGGCTGTGTGCGGCGGGGGTGCTATGGTAATATACATTTATAGAGGAGGTCCTTTTTTATGCAGAAGGAACAGCAGGAGCTTGCAAACCTCATCAAGGGCAAAAAGGTTGCCTTTATCGGCGCGGGCGTCAGCCATAAGACGCTCATCAGGGAGTTCGTGGAGCTGGGTGCGCACGTCACCCTCTGCGACCAGAAAAAGAGCGTGGAAGATTTCGGCGACTACGCCGCCACCATCAAGGAGCTGGGCATCGATCTGAGCCTCGGCGAGAATTACCTCGACGGTTTCAAGGGGCAGGACATCATCATGCGCACCCCGGGCTTCGTGGGCTATTTCGAGAAGCCTTTGCAGGACGCCATGGCCGCCGGCACCATGGTCACCAGCGAGGTGGAGCTGTTCTTCCAGTTCTGCCCCTGCGAGATCGTGGCCGTGACCGGTTCTGACGGCAAGACCACCACCACCACCCTTATCTCCAAGTTCTACGAGGCCGCAGGCCGCAGGGTGCATCTGGGCGGCAACATCGGCGCAGCCCTGCTGCCCATGCTGCCCGAGGTGAGCCCCGACGACGTGGCCGTGGTGGAACTGTCCAGCTTCCAGCTCATCAGTATGCACCAGAGCCCCAACATCGCCGTCGTCACCAACGTGACCCCCAACCACCTCGACCACCACAAGGATATGCAGGAGTACATCGACGCTAAGCGGAATATCCTGCTCTACCAGAAGCAGCCCTGCCGCGCTGTCCTCGGCTATGAGAACGAGATCAGCCGCTCCATGCAGAAGGACTGCAAGGGCAAGCAGGTCTGGTTCACCCGCCTGCACGAGACGGACAACGGCGCGTTCCTGCGGGATGACGGGATGCTCTGCATGGCAGAGAACGGCGTCGTGACTCCCTTCCTCGCTCAGAAGGACGTGAAGCTGCGGGGCCTGCACAACATTGAGAACCTGCTGGCCGCTGCCGCCGCCGTCTGGGGCGAGGTGCCTGTGGAAGCCATCCAGCTGGTGGGCAGTAATTTCACCGGCGTGGAGCACCGCATCGAGCCGGTGCGCGTGCTGGACGGCGTCACTTATTATAATGACTCCATCGGCACCAGCCCCACCCGCACTATCGCCGGTCTGCGCAGCTTCGACCAGAAGGTCATCCTCATCGCAGGCGGCTACGACAAGCACATCCCCTACGAGCCGCTGGCCCCTGAGATCACGGCTCATGTCAAGAACCTCGTGCTGATGGGTGCTACCGGCCCCCGCATCGAGAAGGCCGTGCGCGAAGACCCGAACTTCAACGAGGCCAAGCTGCCCATCCAACACGCCGACAATATGCAGCACGCCGTGGAGCTGGCCCGCGCCTGCGCAAAGCCCGGTGACATCATCATTCTCTCGCCGGCCAGTGCTTCTTTCGACCTCTACCCGAACTTTGAAGTGCGCGGCCGCGAGTTCAAGAGCATCGTCAACGCGCTGAAGTGATCGCTCAAATCAAAACGCCCCGCCAGAAGCAGCGCTTTTTGAACGCCTGCCGGGGCAAGCTCTGTCTCGGGGCGACCATGCCGCTGGCGTTCGCCCTCTTCGGTAAGAGCCAGCCGGGCCGCTTTTTCGCCGGGCCGACGCTGGCACTGGATGTCGGCGGCAGCACCGCGTGGCTGGCGGGTCACGCCAACCCCGAGGAGCTGGCGGGCTTTCTGGCTTTCTGCGGCTGTGAGGCTGTGGTGCTGGATGAAGCCGAGTGTCCGCCGCCCACCGGTTGGAAACGGGCAAAGACGCACAGCGTCTTCGGCCTTGTGCCAGGGCGTCAGCTGCCCTTGCCTGAGGCAGACGCTGCCCTCTGGCAGAGTCTTGCCAAAAACACAGAACCTGCCGCCGGAAAAGCAGCGGATATGCTCTTCCCTGACAGGCCCTCAAAACGGGACGACTTTTACTCTGAGCTCTGCTCCAAGCGCAGCCGGGGCCTTGCCCGGGTCTGGACGCTGGAACGGGAAGGAAACATCATCTGTACTGTGGGAGCCTACGCGCTGGCAAATGGTCAGGCATACATGGCCTGCGGCGAGACCGTGGAAGCTCTGCGGGGCAAAGGCGTCGGCGGGCGGCTCATCGTCGAGATGGCGAATGCCCTCGCCGCCGAAGGCTGGATGCCTGTCTTCCTGTGCAGCCCCGAGCGGGTGCATTTCTATACCCGGTTGGGCTTTGAGAAGATGGGGGAGTATGCACGATATGAAGTACAATAACAATTAAGGATTCATTATAATGTCAATGTTAAATCACTTTTTCGATTATAAACCCGAAGTTCTGGCACTGGATGAAAAAGCCCTCGAGCTCTGCCAGCCCTACTTCAAGCAGATGGAGGACATCCGCGACTACAACCAGCTCAAGATGCTGAAAGCATTTGCGGACACCCAGATGTCCTCCACCGATATGCTGGGTACCACCGGCTACGGCCTGTGGGACAGCGGCCGCGCCAAGCTCGAGCAGATCTTTGCCGAGGTGATGGGCGCCGAAGATGCACTGGTGCGCAGCCAGTTCCAGAGCGGCACCCACACGCTGGCCGTGGCCCTCTTTGGTTTGCTGCGGGCAGGCGATACCCTGCTGGCTGCCACGGGCCGTCCGTATGACACGCTGGAAGGCGTCATCGGTCTGGATGGCAAGGGCAAAGGCACCGGAACCCTGATGGATTACGGCATCAAGTACGACGAGGCCCCGCTGAAGGCCGACTTTACCCCGGACTATGAGCTCATCGCCCAGAAAGCCCCGGGCGCGAAGGTCTGCCACATCCAGCGCAGCCGCGGCTACCTGCAGCGCAACGCCTTCGACCTCGACACCATCCGCAAGGTCGCCGACACCGCACGTGCCGCCAACCCCGACATCATCATCTTTGTGGACAACTGCTACGGCGAGTTCACCCAGAAGGAAGAACCCTGCCAGGCAGGTGCCGACCTCGTGGTGGGCAGCCTCATCAAGAACCCCGGCGGCGGCATCGCCCCCACCGGCGGCTATATCGCAGGCCGGAAAGACCTCGTGGAGCTCTGCGCCTACCGCCTGAACGCCCCCGGCCTCGGCAAGGAGCTGGGCTGCACCCTCGAGACGCCCCGCGATATGTATCTGGGCTTCTACTACGCCCCCGGCGTGGTCTGCGAGGCCATCAAGACGGCCATCTACGCCCAGTGCCTGCTGGAACTGGTGGGCAAAAAGCCCATCCCTCGCTACTGCGAGGCCCACAACGACATCGTCACCTGCTTTGATGCCGGTACGGCGGACGCCCTCATCGGCTTCTGCCGGGGAGTTCAGGCCGCAAGCCCCGTGGACAGCTATGCCGCCCCGGAACCTTCTCCGGAACCGGGCTACACCGATGAGGTCATCATGGCCAGCGGCAGCTTTACCCAGGGCAGCACCATCGAGCTTTCCTGCGACGGCCCGCTGCGTGAGCCGTATACCTGCTACCTGCAGGGCGGCCTGAACTTCGCCGCCAGCCGCGCAGGCGTCCTGCTGGCTGTGCAGAATGCGTATTTTAAGGACTGAACCTCTCAGTTACCTTCGGTGCCAGCTCCCCTCTCGAGGGGAGTCTAAGATGAAAAGGATCAAAAAATGCCACGATTAAGCGACCGCGTCGGCACCTTTACCGACTCTGTCATCCGCCGGATGACCCGCATCAACAACCAATACGATTCCATCAATCTGTCGCAGGGCTTCCCTGATTTCGACCCGCCGAAGGAGCTGACCGACGCGCTGGCCAAAGCCGCCCACGACGGCCCCCATCAGTACGCCGTGACCTTCGGTGCGCAGAACTTCCGGGAGGCGCTGGCGAAAAAGACCAGCCCGGCCCTCCACCACGAGGTGGACCCCAACACGGAAATCTGCGTCACCTGCGGCGGCACCGAGGCCATGATGGCCGCCATGATGACCATCTGCAACCCCGGCGACAAGGTGATGGTCTTCTCGCCGTTTTACGAGAACTACGGCGCAGACGCCATCCTCTCGGGGGCTGAACCCATCTACATCCCATTAGTGCCGCCGGAGTATGAGTTCGATTTGAGCCTCATCGAGAAGGGCTTTGCCGAGGGTGCCAAAGCGCTGATCCTCTGCAACCCTTCCAATCCCTGCGGCAAGGTCTTCCGCCGCGACGAGCTGGAAGACATTGCCAGGCTTGCCATCAAGTACGACGCTTTTGTGGTGACGGATGAGGTGTACGAGCACATCGTCTACGCCCCGGCAGAGCACATCTGCATGGCCAGCCTGCCCGGTATGTTCGAGCACACCATCACCTGCAACTCCCTCTCCAAGACCTACTCCATCACCGGTTGGCGTCTGGGCTACCTCATCGGCCCGGCCGATGTCATCGAGGGAGCCCGCAAGGTGCATGACTTCTTGACCGTTGGTGCAGCCGCACCCCTGCAGGAGGCCGCCGTCGCCGGTCTGACCATGCCCGCAAGCTACTATGAAGGTCTGCGCGCTCTTTACACCGAGAAGCGCGACCACTTCCTTGCCGGGCTGGATGCCATCGGCCTCAAGCACAACGTCCCGCAGGGAACCTACTTTGTCATGATAGACATTTCGGATTTCCTCGCCCTGCCCCAGTTCAAGGGCTGGACCGACCTGGAATTCTGTGAGTGGATGATAAAGAACATCGGTGTGGCGGCTGTCCCCGGCTCGAGCTTCTTCAAAGAGCCGGTCAACCACCTCATCCGAATGCATTTTGCCCACGGCACCGACGTGCTGGACGAGGCTGTGCATCGTCTGGCAAAGCTGACGGAGCTGCTGAAATATAGCAGTTTGCGTTTTTAATGCACAAGCAACAGCCGCAAACTGCATATCGCAAAGATGCAGTTTTGACCGGCACTATTTTTGAAAATTGCGATAAGAAAGAGGACATCATGCGATTTTTTGCGTGATGTCCTCTTTCTCTATCGAGAGATAGATCTTATCAGCGGCCTTGCCCTCTCAGTCTGTAAGTAAGGGGAGCCGCAGCGTGAAAATGCTGCCCTTGCCGACTTCACTTTGCAATGTGATCTCGCCGTGGTGGAGGTGGGCCAGCTCCTGCGCGATGGTCAGGCCGAGGCCGGTGGAGTCGTGCTTTTTGTCGGCGGTGGTATGGAAGTATCGGTCAAAGACAGCGCTCTGGTCTTCCGGCGCGATGCCGCAGCCGGTGTCCTGTACGCTGACACAGGCCGTTTCGTCCTCGGCGCGGCAGTCCACATGGATGCTGCCCCCGGCGGGAGTATAGTGGATGGCGTTGGTGACAAGGTTCTGGATAATTTGCTGTAACCGCACGCTGTCGCCCCAGACAGGCAGAGGCGTGTCGGTGCTGACATGGAGTTCGACGCCCTTCTGGTCGGCCTCGCTCCGGCAGGCGGCGCAGACGGCGGCGGCTTCTTCGTTGAGGGCGGTGCGGTCTTCGTTGAGCAGGATCTGCTTCTGCTCGAGCTTTGCCGCGAGGAAGAGGTCTTCCGTCAGCCGCCGCAGGAATTCAATGCGCTGACGCAGAGCCGGAAGCAGGGCCGGAAGGGTCTCGGGGGCCGATTCCAGTGTTTCCAGTCCGCCGCTGACGGCGAAGAGAGGGCTGCGCAGGTCGTGAAAAATGTTGAGCATCATGCTCTTGCGGGCCTCGGTCTCGGCGGTCAGCTCTTTTGTCCGCTCTGCCACCCGGGCGTCCAGCTCCCGGGCCAGCTGCTCGGTGCGGTCGAAGAGGAGAGCAAACCTCCGGCAGACGAACACCATGCAGCCGATGGCAAAGGGAAGGTCGTAGAGGCGGGCGCAGCGCAGCAGGTAGAAGGGGACAGACTCCACAAAAAGCACGCTGTCCAGTCCGGGCATCAGCGCCCAGACCCGGAAGCCGGTGGTGACAGCACCGGGCAGGAGCATCAGAGCGGCACCTTCATAGTCTGCGTTCACGGCGGCCATTAAGTAATAAAGGCAGAGGCACATGCCAGCTACCAGCATCCCGACCCGCAGCGGGGGATAGCTGCTCATGGACAGCGCAAAGAAGACGACGCATCCGGCGGCAAGCGCAAGGAGCCCCCGCCCGGAGCGGGGCAGTTTTACCCCCAGCAGCCCTGCCGCCAGCAGTGCCGAGGCCAGCACAGTGAGGGAGAAGAAGGAGCGGAGGATGCGCTGGAGCAGACTGTTCCGGATGGCTGGGAAGAAGAAGACCATCAGCGCCCAGACGCTCATAATGACGAGGTAGAGCAGGAAGTACCCCAGCTCCGGCAGGTGCTTATAGTGGTAGAGCGCCAGCAGCACCATCCCCATGGTCACAAAGGCCGTCAGAGCGATGAGCTGAGTCATGGTGCGGAAGCGGAATGCCCGGGAGGCGAAGGCGGAAGTCATCAGCCATGTCTGGGGGCTGCGGCCGCAGGTGAACACCAGCTCCACCGTCTCGCCGGGCGTGACGTCCAGTGCATACAGCTCCCCCGAGCGCTCGAGGCTGGTGAGGCTCTCAGGGGCCAGCGGTACCGCTGTGTTGGTGACGCAGAGGGTGAGGGACGGAATGTCTTCCCCCACCGTGAAAGTAAAGTGCCACTGGCCGGGGGCTTCCTGCCGCCAGCCGTCCAGCGCGATACCCTGGGCGGCGTGCTGGGCTGTGAGCACACTGCCGCTGTGCAGATGCTCGAACTGCGCGTTGCCCCAGATACCGGCCAGCACGATGAAGGCCGTGAGCAGGGCGGAGAAAATCAGAATGGGCCATTTTTGCTTCATGGCAATGCCTCCCCTTGTAGATGTGCAAAAAATAAGGTATACTATAGTATAACAAATCGTGCGAAAAAAGGGGAGGGCTGACAGGATGATCCGCGTATTGTTGGTGGAAGATGACCCCGTGATCCGCGACACCACATGCTATTTTCTGAAAAGTCAGCAGAATTTTGAGGTGGTCTGTGCAGAGACAGGCGGCGACGCTTTGAGCCATGCGCGGGAAAAGTTCGATGTCATCCTGATGGACATCCTTCTCCCGGACACCAACGGCGTAGACCTCTGCCAGCGTCTGCGCAGCTGGCACCACTGCCCTATCATCTTCACATCCTGTCTGGACGATACCGATACCATCGTCCGCGCGCTGGAAATGGGCGGCGACGACTTTCTGGCAAAGCCTTATAATAACAAGATCCTGCTGGCCCGCATCATGGCCAACATCCGCCGGGTGCAGATGGACGGCGCAGAGCCCAGCGTCAACGGCTACCACTGCGCGGCCTTCACGCTGGATGCCAACAGCCACAGCGTGGAGAAGGATGGCCGCAGCGTCCATCTGGCCGATATGGAATATCGCATCCTCACCCTCTTCGTCCGCTACCCGAACACCTTCTTCACGGCCAACGAGCTCTACCAGAAGATATGGGGCAAGGAAAGCCTCGGCGATGTGCGGACGGTGCAGGTACATATCCACAACCTCCGCAGCAAGATAGAACCCGACCCGGCAAAGCCTGTCTACTTAAAAAATGTCTGGGGCAAGGGTTATGTGTTCCAGCCGGACGGCGGCAAGGTTTAAGAATCGTTTTGATGAGAGCGCCGACTTCTTAAGGAAACTTAAGCGGTCGGCGCTCTTTTTGGACTTGTTAAGCAAATAATTAACGAGAATGTCCAGAATTGACTAAGAAATGGCTATAAAGTTTAAGGATTCTTAAAAGACAGACCCTTGAATTTGTGTTAAATTATTATCGAACGATGTGTGAGGCAGTGCAAGAAGGTCTGCCGCTGCACGGAGCTATGAGAAAGAATAGAGAAGAAGAAAAAGACACGAAGAAAGGAACCACGCAAAATGAACAAGATCTCCCGTAAAGGTTTTCTGAAGATCGCTGCCGCAGCTGCCATGTCTGGTGTGACTGCCGGTGCTCTGGCTGCCTGCAATGCTGCCAGCTCTTCCTCCGCCGCACCTGCTGCTTCCGGTGCAGCCGGTACCTACATCCCCGGCACCTATGAGGGTACTGCTGAGGGCATCTCTTCTACCGTCAAGGTCACCATGACCTTCTCCGACAGCGCTGTGACCGACGTTGTGGTCGATACCTCCGGCGAGACCGCTTCTTACGGCGCTGCTGCTGCCGACCAGCTGCGTGAGCAGCTGATGGCTGCAGGCTCTGCTGAGATCGACGGCGTTTCCGGTTCCACCATCACTTCCGACGCTGTCATGAAGGCTGCCAAGAGCTGCTACGCTCAGGCCAAGGGCGAGGCTACTGTGACCTCCGTCCAGCTGCCCACCGGTGACGAAAACGATTGGCTGGGCAAGGAGCCTGACATCGACGAGGCTGCCATCACCGAGACCGTGGACACCGACATCCTCATCGTCGGCGCTGGCAACGGCGGCATGGGTGCAGCTGCTTACGCTGCTGCTCACGGCCTGAACTTCCGCGTCATCGAGCAGAACGGCAACGTGCAGGATACCCGTCACTGGGTCGGCGCTGTGGACGGCTTCGGCGCACAGGCACAGGGCATCAAGATGGACCGTGCAAAGCTGCTGAGCGAGATTTCCCGCTACGCTTCCGGCAAGTGCGACCAGCGCGTTGTCAAGACCTGGATCAACGAGTCCGGTGAGATGATCGAGTTCATCCGCTCCATCATGGAGGACAAGTACGGCGTCAAGATGGTCTACACCTACGGCGATGAGGCTAAGTGGCCTGCCGAGAACGCCGAGCACAACACCGACTATATGTACCCCGAGATCGAGTACACCTATGACCGCAGCTCCGGCGCAGCCCGCAACGAGCTGCTGCTGCAGTACATTCAGGAGCTGGGCTACGATGTGGACTTCAAGACCTCTCTGGCAAAGCTGGAGAAGGACTCCACTGGCCGCATCACCGGCATCATCGCCCAGAGCACCGAGGATGACCACTTCATCCGCTACAACGCCAACAAGGGCGTTCTGCTGGCCTGCGGCGGCTTCCCCGGCAACCCCTACATGATGGAGCAGCTGGATCCGCTGGGTACCTCCGTCACCACTGCCTGCTCCTACTCTCCGGCCGATAAGGGCTACGGCATCCGTGCCGCTGTCTGGGCCGGTGCAAACCTCGACAAGGAAGCTGCTCCCATGCTGTTCGACCGCGGCATCGTGGCTCCCGGCGTGGACGGCGGTTATGTGGCAAGCGACTCCGCTTTCGGCGGCAAGGCCTTCCCCGGCCCCATCCGCCAGTACAACCCCGGCACTCAGCCTTTCCTGAAGGTCAACCGCAACGGTGAGCGCTTCGCCAACGAGAGCAGCCCCTACAACGATATTGTTTACGCTGCTGCCCATCAGCCGGGCCGTGTCTACGCACAGATCTGCGACGCAAACATTCTGGAGGACGCAAAGCGCTTCCACACCATCGGCTGCTCTGCCCAGACCCGCAATGCCGGCGCAGAGTATATCCAGAAGCAGATGGACAATGCAGAGAAGGAGGGCGTCTTCTTCAAGGCCGACACCATCGAAGAGCTGGCCGACAAGCTGGGCTTCACCGGTGAGGCCAAGGACACCTTCCTCGCTACCGTTGAGCGTTACAACGAGCTGTACGACAAGCAGAACGACGAGGACTTCGGTAAGCCCGCTTACCGTCTGAGCGCCATCCGCACCGCTCCCTTCTACGGCTGCTGGCTGGGTGCCTCTCTGCTGACCACCGAGCAGGGCATCGCCATCAACGACAAGGGTCAGGCTCTGGACAACGACAACAAGCCGATGCCCGGCCTGTATGTCACCGGCGATATGTCCGGCTCCTTCTTCGCCAACAACTATCCCTGCCTGATGGCAGGCGTGGCTATGGGCCGTACCCTGACCTACGCCATCAAGGCGATCAAGCAGATGGGCGGTCTGGAATAAGTTATCCCTCAGTGGTACCTGAGCGCATAAGATAAAAAGACACCGCAGAAGTGTGAAAGCTTCTGCGGTGTCTTTCTTTGTCGAAAACCCTCTATACACAAAACCACAAATGGCGAAAAAGTCTTAAAAGCAGGCTCAGCACACGGCCCGATGGACGGGCAGCGGCTCCACGATGTCGGGATGGATGCCCTCACGGTAGTCGAGGTCGCCCTGGTCGAGGCCGCGCAGCAGCACTTCGGCAGTGGCGATGTTGGTAGAGATCGGCACACTGTGCATGTCGCACAGCCGCAACAGGTTCTGCTCGCTGCTGCTGTCGTTCTCGGCCTTGAGCGGGTCGCGGAAGAAGAGCACGAGGTCTACTTCGTCGCAGGCCACCCGGGCCGAGATCTGCTGGATGCCGCCCAGCTTCCCGGAGAGGTAGCAGTGTACGGGCAGGCCGGTGGCCTGCGCCAGCATCTGACCGGTGGTGCCGGTGGCAATGACTGTGTTGCGGGATAGGATGCCGCTATAAGCTGTGCAGAACTGCAGCGCCAGCTCTTTGCGGGAATCATGTGCAAGAATAGCAATCGTCATAACGCTCTCTCCTTCATTCCAAGTATAGTGTTGTGAGTGGGCGGATATGCTCGGAAGAGTGTTCTCCGCAGTAAAACGGTCTGAAAAATTGAAGTCTTGCGGAGAACAATTCTCGATAAACAGACTAAACCAGTGCGATTGTGTCGAATCACACCCTCATTTTAAATTTAACCCGCAGAAGGCCCGTATGTCAAGAGGTTTGTTGTGATTTTTGCAAGATAAAATGGCAAAAGTATGACTATGGCTTTGTGGAGAATGGAGAAAATTTGGATACAAGGAATTATTTTCGGATGTATTTGCAAAAATTTTTCAACCAAAAGTGTGCTTGAGAGAAAAACGGTCCATCTCGATGAAACAAAAATACAGGCTGAGGCATTCAGCCTCGGCCTGTGGAGAAAATTTTTACCGAAAGGGTGATGCATCCCGGAAAAACCCGAAAATTACCGGGTCTGACCGTTGCCGTGGATGATGTACTTGTAGCTGCACAGCTCGCCGAGGCCCATGGGTCCCCGGGCGTGGAGCTTCTGGGTGGAGATGCCCATCTCACAGCCAAGGCCGAACTCTCCGCCGTCGGTGAAGCGGGTGGAGCAGTTGACGTAGACGGCGGCACTGTCCACTGCCGCCGTGAAGAGGGCAGCATGGACGTCAGTCCGGGTCAAGATGGCTTCGCTGTGGCCGGTGGAGTGAGCCGCGATGTGGGCGATGGATTCCTCCACGCTGTCCACGATTTTCACCGCAAGGATGTAGTCGAGGAACTCCGTGTCGAAGTCCTTCGGCCCGGCGGGGGTGCCGGGGATGAGGGCGGCAGCGCGCTCGTCCAGCCGCAGTTCCACCGGGTGCAGACCCTTGGCGGTGCGGTCGGGGCCGAGGCGCTGGGCCAGCTTCGGCAGGAACTCAGCGGCGATGGCGCTGTGGACGAGGCAGACTTCCTCGGCGTTGCAGACGCTGGGGCGGCTGGCCTTGGCGTTCTCGATGATGTCCAGCGCCTTGGTCTGGTCGGCGGTGTCGTCCACGAAGATGTGGCAGATACCGGTGCCGGTCTGGATGCAGGGGACTTTCGCGTTCTCGACACAGGCACGGATGAGTCCGGCCCCGCCGCGCGGGATGAGCAGGTCCACATAGCCGACGGCGGTCATCAGGGCGTTGGCCGAGGCGTGGGTGGTGTCCTCAATGAGGCAGACTGCTGTTTCAGGCAGACCGTTTGCCCGCAGACCCTGCCGCAAGGCCTGAACGATGGTATTGGCCGAGCGCCACGCCTCTTTGCCGCAGCGGAGGATGCAGGCATTGCCGCTCTTGATGGCGAGGGCGGCAGCGTCGCTGGTGACGTTGGGGCGGCTCTCGTAGATGATGGCGATGACGCCCATCGGCACGGCAGTCTTCTCGATAACGAGGCCGTTGGGACGCTCGATGTGGCTCAGCACCCGGCCCACCGGGTCAGGCAGGGCGGCAACGTCCCGGATGCCCTTGGCCATGGCTTCGATGCGCTGGGGCGTCAGGGCGAGGCGGTCCAGCATGACGTCGCTGATGTGCCCCTTAGCGGCGGCCATGTCCTCGGCGTTGGCGGCGAGGATGGCGTCCATGGACTCAGGTGCGCAGAGGGCATCAGCCATCCCGAGAAGGGCAGAATCACGGGTGCCGCTGTCCGAAAGGGCAACGGCAGTCTTGGCCCCGCGGGCGGCTTTCAGAATTTCCTGTGTGGTCATGTTATGCCTCCTGTCTGTGGGCCGCAAAGCGGGTGCCTGCGGCACGGCCCTCGGCGATGTCATAGAGCAGTTCGGGGTGGGCGCCGTTCGCGATGACCATGTCAGCTCCGCTGGAGGTCACCATCCGGGCGGCCCGGAGTTTGGTGGACATTCCGCCGGTACCCAGCGCCGAGCCGGCTCCGTCGGCCAGCGCCATCACCTCGGGCGTGATGTCCTCCACCAGCGGGATGAGCTTTGCGTCCGGGTGGGTGTGGGGGTTGGCAGTGTAGAGGCCGTCGATGTCGCTCAGCAGCACCAGCAGATCGGCTTTGATGCAGCAGGTGACGATGGCGGCGAGGGTGTCATTGTCGCCGATGGAGGTGATCTCGTCGGTGGCGACGGTGTCGTTCTCGTTGATGATGGGCAGTGCGCCCAGCTCCAGCAGACGGGTGAGGGTGTTCTGGATGTTCTCACGGCGGCTGGCGTGCTCGATGTCCACGCCGGTGAGCAAAATCTGCGCCACCGTGTGGTCGTAGGCGCTGAACAGCCGATCGTAGGTGTACATCAGCTCACACTGACCCACGGCGGCACAAGCCTGCTTGGAGGACATATCGGTAGGGCGGGCGGAAAGCGACAGCTTGCCCACACCCATGCCGATAGCACCCGACGACACGAGGATGACCTCATGCCCGGCGTTCTTCAAATCGCTGAGCACTTTCACCAGCTCTTCGGTGTGGCGGATGTTCAGCCGTCCGGTGGAGTGGGCCAGTGTGGAGGTGCCGACTTTGACTACGATGCGCATAGATCAACCCTTCCCCATCTCTTTGGTCTTGTTGTAGGAGGCGATGACGGCGTCCATCACCGCGCCCCGCAGGCCCTTTTCTTCCAGCACCCGCACGCCCTGGATGGTGCTGCCGCCGGGGCTGCACACGGCGTCCTTGAGTGCGCCGGGGTGTTGGCCGCTCTCAAGCACCAGCTTTGCGCTGCCCAGGACCATCTGGGCGGCGTACTCCTGCGCCTTGGCACGGGGCAGGCCGCAGGCCACGCCGCCGTCGGCCAGCGCCTCGATGAACTGGTACACCCAGGCCGGGCCGCAGCCGGACACGCAGCTGGCCGCGTCGATGAGGCTTTCCGGCACAGCATCCAGCCGCCCGGCGGGGGCCATCAATTTCAGGAACTCGGCCTCTTCCTCGGCGGTGACGTTGGAGGTGCAGTACTGGATCATACCGGCCCCCACCGAAGCGGGCGTGTTGGGCATGATGCGGATGACGGGGTAGTCGCCGCCCGCCATCTCCTGAATGCGGGCGATGGACAGGCCCGCCGCCATGCTGCACAGCACGAAGCGGCTGGGCCGTTCGGCCAGCGTGAAGCGGAGCGGTGCCAGCAGCTCCTCCATCATCTGGGGCTTGACGGCTAAGAAGATGAGGTCGCAGCGGCCTGCCACCTCGTCGTTGATGGTGGTGTTGCAGCCCAGCTCAGCGGCCAGAGCCTCTGCCTTGGCGGCGGTGCGGTTGGCGAGCCAGACGTTCTGCGGGTCTGCCGCCTTGCAGACGGCCCGGGCGATAGCTCCGCCCATGTTGCCGCAGCCTAAGAAACCGATGGTATTCAGCATAAGAAAAACCTCTTTCCCAATCAAAAGAACAGGGGAGATGCCCCCCTCTGTGTCTCCATTGTAAGCAGGGCCGGGGGAGAAATCAAGAGGAAAGCCGGAAAATGTCAAAGCTTTTCGGAAAGCTCATAATAGACGCGCTGCGGCGGAGCAGGCTTTTTTGCTGTCCAAATCTTAAGAAAACATAAAAAGTTCATGAAAAAGTCGAAAAAGGTGCTTGCACCTGCACGGGCAGATGAGGTATCATAATAGATAGAAGTTGGAAAACTCCGCACAGAACGGGGCAAACGCGAAAGGATGGGCATTCTCGTGGCACAGACGACAAAACGCGCGCTGGAAGCATCGCTCAAAAAGCTGCTGCTCCGCAAGCCGCTGAATAAGATAACGATAAACGACATTACCGAGGACTGCGGCGTGAACCGCATGACCTTTTACTACCATTTCAAGGATATTTACGATTTGGTGGACTGGATCCTGGTGGAGGATGCCACAGAGGCACTGGAAGGCCATCAGGACTTTGAGACGTGGAGCGACGCCTTCCGCGATATGCTGGAAAAGGTGCAGGCCAACCGGGTGCTGGTGCTGAATGTCTACCGCTCCATCAGCCGGGAACAGGTGGAGCAGTATCTCTATAAAATGCTTGACCCTCTGCTGCGGATGTTTGTAGAGCGTGAAAACATCCCGGTGCAGGAAGAGGACAAGCAGTTCATCATTGATTTTTATAAGTATGGCTTTGTGGGCATGGTGCTGGAATGGATACGCCGCGATATGAAGACCGAACCGGCCATCATGGCCGAACGGCTCAACATCATGATGCATGGTGATTTGAAGCGGGCGCTGATGCGTTTCAGTACTGACGGCAGAGCATCAAAAACCGATGACTGATAAAAATCTGAACAAGCAGAGCAGGATGATAGAAAAACTATCACCCTGCTCTGCTTGTTTATAGAACCTTTGTCGGAAAAATGTTAAAGTATTGTCAAAACAAAGGGCTGGCAAAGACCCACACAAGGAGGCAGACTTTTATGAGTATCGCGTTGGAGCCGTTGAGCCATAAGGTACAGCGTACCGCTGTCGGAACGATGGTGGATGTGGCACTGGCTCATGTCAGAAAAGACCGTCAGAAGGCGTTTGCCGAGATGGTGGACGTCGCCAAGCAGTTCTATGGCGACTCGTTCAGCGAGGAGACGTATGAGCACGCCCGCGCAGTACTGACCGATGCGGACAGCAAGTGGTCGAAGCTCATCAACTGTGTGCTCGACCAGACCGCGCCCAACGTGGCACGCACCACGGCGCTCAACCTTGGCTATGAGGCGTTCTTCCGGGGGACAAAGACCATCCGCGAGAACCGCACAAAGTACCACTGCAACATTCCGTGGCTGATCTTGTTCGACCCCACTTCGGCTTGCAATATGCACTGCGTGGGATGCTGGGCGGGCGAGTACGGCCACAAAAACAACCTCAGCTTTGAGGATATGGACAAAATCATCACCGAGGGCAAGGAGCTGGGGGTCTATCTCTATATGCTCACCGGCGGCGAGCCTCTGGTGCGGAAGGCGGATATTCTCCGTCTGGCAAAAAAGCACAACGATGTGCAGTTTGCGATTTACACGAACTCTACCCTCATCGATGAGCCGTTCTGCGAAGAGGTCGTAAAACTGGGCAATATCGCCTTCATGCTCTCGATCGAGGGAACTCCCTCTACCAATGATGCCCGGCGGGGCGACGGCCACTATGCCGCTGTCATGAATGCGATGGACTTACTCAAGGCCCACGGGATCCTTTTTGGCACCTCCATCTGCTATACCAGAGACAATCTCGAAGCCGTCACCAGCGACCACTTTATGCGGATGCTCTGCGACAAGGGTGCGCACTTCGGGTTCTACTTCCACTATATGCCGGTAGGCAACGAGGCCGCGCCGGAGCTGATGCCCACGCCTGCTCAGCGCAAGTACATGATCGAGCGCATCCGGTATCTTCGCTCCGAAAAGAGTGATATTCCGTTCTATCCGATGGACTTCCAGAATGATGGCGAGTTTGTGGGCGGATGCATCGCAGGCGGACGAAACTATTTCCATATCAACTCGGCAGGCGATGCAGAACCGTGCGTCTTCATCCACTACTCCAACGCCAACATCCACGACAGCAGCATCCTCGATATTCTCCGCAGCCCGCTCTTCATGGCCTACCACAACGGCCAGCCCTTCAATAAAAACCATCTGCGTCCCTGCCCGATGCTTGAAAACCCCGAGCTTCTGCGCCAGATGGTGCATGACACCGGTGCTCACAGCACCGACTTGCAGTCGCCCGAGAGTGTAGACCATCTCTGCGATAAGTGCGGTGCGTATGCTGCCGACTGGCAGCCTGTGGCCGACGAGATCTGGTCGCACGTCACCCTCAGGGAGAGCCGGTACGAGAATTACAAGGACTGGAGACCGGCTCATTCCACTGCTCACGCGAAATGACTTTATCGGTCTTTCAAACATAAAATTGCGCAGAAAAGCCCCCATCTTCACCGGCTGAGGCAGCCGGGAGGATGGGGGCTTTATCTTGTTATTTTATTCTTCGCCGGAATCAATGACGATTTCGGTTTCCGTTCCTTCATCTTCTACAGGCGCGGGAGCCGGGTCGCCGGGATCGCCGAACTCGTCGTGGTAGACGGTCATCTGGTCGAGCTGGCCGTTGCGGCGCAGGCCGTGGAAGACCAGCTTCTTGATGACGTCATAGATGACGGCGAACAGCGGCACGCCCACAATCATGCCCACGAAGCCCCACAGACCGCCGAACAGCAGGATGGAGAAGAGCACCCAGAAGCTCGAAAGGCCGGTGGTGTTGCCCAGGATCTTCGGGCCGATGACATTGCCGTCCAGCTGCTGGAGCACCAGAACGAAGAGCACGAACCAGATGGCCTTGATAGGGCTCTGGATGAGGATGAGCAGCGTTGCAGGCACGGCACCGATGAAGGGGCCGAAGAAGGGGATGACATTGGTGACGCCGATGATGACCGACACCAGCAGCGCGCTCGGGAACTTGAAGATGATGCAGGCGAAGTAGCAGAGCACACCAATGATGGCGGAGTCCATGATCTTGCCGTTGATGAAGCCGCCGAACATCTTGTCTGCGTAGAGGACTTCCTCCTGGATGAGCTGCGCCCAGCGGGGCTTGACGACGCTGTAGAGGATCATCTTGGCCTGTTTGGCGAACTTTTTGCGGCTGGCCAGCAGGTAAACAGCGACGATAAGGCCGATGAGCAGGTTCTTGAACCAGATCACCACATTCATGACGCCAACGCCCACACCGCTCAGGATGCCTTGTAAATTCTGCAGCGAGGGGAGCAGGGTGGTGCGCAGAGTGGTCAGATTGGCAACAATGACATCGTAGGCATCGTTGAAGTAGCCCATCAGTGTCTCATTATCCAAAAAGACTTTCTGTGTGTTCACCCACCGCATGAACCGGGTGATGCTGGTCTGCGCGGTGTAGTAGAGGGAGGTGACGCTTGTGATGAGCTGCGGCACCACCATCATCACGAGGGCGTAGACCACCAGCACACCGAACAGCAGCGTCGCCGCAATGGCAAGCATATTGGCCATGCTGTGGAGCTTTTCGGGGAAGATGCGGTGCAGAAAGCCCTCAATGGTGTTGCACACCGGCTTGAGCAGATAGGCGATGACAGCACCATAGATGAAGGGCATCAGGATGCCGGTCACCTTGGAGACCGCGTCGCCGAACCCGTCGAAGCGGTAGATGAAGAAGAAGAACAGGATGCTTAGACTTATCGCACCAAAGCCCGCGAGCATTCCGTAGAGATAGGGCTTGATGTGCGGCTTTTTGTCCATCATGTGTGACTCCATTCCTGCCGCAGACGGCAGGAGCCGGTACGGCGATGTTTAGATTTTGTTGCTGCGGCGCCAGATGTGCATCTTCTCGGCCTCTTTGATAAGCTCCTCGCGGAAGTCGGGGTGTGCTACATTGATGAGGGCTTCGGCCTTCTCCCAGGTGGTCAGGCCCTTGAGGTTGACGCAGCCGTATTCGGTGCAGAGGTAATGCAGATTGGCGCGGGTATCGGTGATGATGCTGCCGTTTTCCAGCGTGGGACGGATGCGGCTCTCGAGCTGACCGGTCTTCTTATTAAAGAAGGTAGAAGACAGGCAGATGAAGCTCTTGCCACCCTTGGAAAGGTATGCGCCCAGTACGAAGTCCAGCTGGCCGCCTGCACCGGAAATGTGCTTGATGCCGGCGCTCTCCGCATTCACCTGGCCGAACAGGTCGATGTCCACCGCATTGTTGATGGAGATGAAGTTGTCCAGTGCGGAGATGCTGCGGATGTCGTTGGTGTAATCGACGGGAGCAGACATACACTCGGGGTTGTCGTTGAGGTAGTCGTACATCTTCTGGGTGCCGGCACCGAAGGCGTAGACCTGACGGCCCTTGTCCAGCTGCTTGTGTGCGCCGGTGATCTTGCCGGCCTTGGCGATGTCCACGAAAGCGTCAACGTACATCTCGGTGTGGACGCCCAGGTCCTTCAAATCGCTCTGGGCGATGAGGCTGCCGATGGCGTTGGGCATACCGCCGATGCCCAGCTGCAGGCAGGCACCGTTGGGGATCTGCGGAACGACGAGGTTTGCGACCTTCAAATCGACCTCGGAGGCGGGGCCGGCAGCGGCCATCTGGCCGATGGGCGGATTGTCGCCCTCCACGATGCCGGTGACCTGGGAGATATGGACACAGTTTTCCATACCACCGAGGCAGCGGGGCATATTGGTGTTGACCTCCACGATGATCTTCCTGGCCTTCTCACAGACGGCACCCAGATGGGAAGCGCTGGGGCCGAAGTTGAAGTAGCCGTGCTCGTCCATCGGAGTCACCTGGAAGACGGCGATGTCCAGCGGGTCGGGACTCTCGCGGTAGTAGCGGGGCAGCTCCGAATAGCGGATGGGGGAGTAGAACGAGAAGCCCTGTGCGATGGCTTTGCGCTCGATGCCGCCCATGTGCCAGCTGTTCCAGGTCATGTGGGCAGCGGGGTCGTCGATCTGGAAGATCTCAGGCACCCACATCAGGATGCCGCCGCGGAAATTGACGTTCTCCAGTTCGGGCAGGCGCTTGGCAAGGGCGGCGTCCACGGCCACGGGGGTGTTGACGCACCAGCCGTAATCCACCCAGTCGCCGCTCTTGACCAGAGAAGCAGCCTGCTCGGCAGTCATCTTTTTCTGGGCATACATTTCCATGAAATCCATTATAAACCATCCTCTCCTTTAAGAACATAAAAGAATTGTAAATTTATTATTTACAATTCTACGGGACAAAATCTTAGCCGGAAATTTACCGTTTTTTCCCAGTCCGGACACGGTCTTATCACACCCCGGCGGTATCCTTGGGGTCGGCAGGGCAGAAGCCTCCGGCAGCGGCACACCTGCACAGCTTAGTTATAACATTAACAAACATTATAATCAAGCCCTCTTCCGCGAAAAAATGCCTCGCAGGACAATTTGACTAAATTTCTTAGGTATTTGTGGCGATTGTTTGGTATAGCAAAAACAATTTTTTTCGAAAAAGTACTTGATAAAATTTTGACGATATGGTTTACTAAGGGTGTACCAAGATGATGCGCCCCAGTGCGACGTTGATTGACTAAAAATTAACGATATTGCGATGGCGATGCGGCCTGGTACTTGAAGCAGAAACTGAAAAGTGCTATCATGGCAACACCAAATGCGCTTTTCCAAAGCGCGCAAATAAAGGAGACCATACCGATGGCAACAGCAGTTTACCCCGGGTCCTTCGACCCGGTCACGAGAGGACATCTCGACATCATCAAGCGAGCTGCAAAGATAAACGACCAGCTCATTGTGGCAGTGCTCATCAACAGCGCAAAGAACCCTCTGTTCACCGTAGAAGAACGGGTGGCGCTGCTGCGGGAGTGCTGCAAGGACATCCCGAATGTGACGGTGGAGAGCTTCGACGGCCTGACCGTGGAGTTCGCCAAGAAGCGCCACGCTTCGGTGATGGTGCGGGGCCTGCGGGCGGTGACGGATTTCGAAAACGAGATACAGCTTGCCCAGACGAACCATGCACTGATGCCCGGTATCGAGACGATGTTCCTTGCCACCAGCATCAAGTGGAGCTACCTTTCCTCCACCATCGTCAAGGAGGCTGCCCGCTACGGCAGCAACATCTCCAAGTTCGTGACGCCCAACGTAGAGAATGCCATCCACGCCAAAGTGGAGCAGCTCCGGGCGGAAGGGAAGATGTTCTGATATCTTTTATAATGCAGAAAGGCCTTTGGGCTTTTTGATAAATAGTTTTACGAAACCCCGAAACATATAAATTCAGGAGGCTATTAACATGAAGAAAATTGTTATCGCATCTGCTTGCCGTACCGCTATTGGTAAGTTTGGCGGCACCCTGGCAAACGTCCCTGCTGCAGAGCTGGGCTCCATCGTCATCAAGGAGGCCCTGAACCGTGCTAACGTGAAACCCGAGCAGGTCGATCATGTTTACATGGGCTGCGTCATCCAGGCTGGTCTGGGCCAGAACGTCGCTCGTCAGGCTTCCCTGAAGGCTGGCCTGCCCGTCGAGACTCCTGCCGTCACCGTCAACGTGGTCTGCGGCTCCGGTCTGAACTGCGTGAACATGGCTGCTCAGATGATCGAGGCCGGCGATGCTGACATCGTGGTCGCAGGCGGCATGGAGAACATGGACATGGCTCCCTTCGCAATGATGA
>ERZ1026960.198-NODE-198-length-34275-cov-8.626710_pt1 | contig 34275 bp, 32 predicted proteins | sample MGYA00519458_ERZ1026960 | MGnify/ENA primary metagenome ERZ1026960 (study PRJEB26926, sample SAMN06164516) | human gut metagenome | biome: ENVO:00009003; feature: ENVO:2100002; material: ENVO:00002003 | host: Homo sapiens | place: USA | collected 2012 ...
TATAAGAGACAGCCCGCATCCCCTCCCCTGCCTTCGTCTACTACGGCAGAGAGGTGTGGGAGCAGGCGCTGGCCGCCCTGCTCTGCGGCGAAAACCTGCTGCTGGCGGGCGGCAAGGCCACCGGCAAGAACGTGCTGGCCGAAAACCTCGCCGCCGCCTTCGGACGCCCCGCGTGGGACATCTCGTTCCACGTCAATATGGACGCGGCGTCCCTCATCGGCATGGACACCTTCGAGGGCGGACAGGTCAAGTTCCGCCCCGGCCCGGTCTATCGCTGCGCCCAGAGCGGCGGCTTCGGCGTTCTGGATGAGATCAACATGGCGAAAAACGAGGCGCTGGCCGTCCTGCACGCGGTGCTGGATTTCCGCCGCGCCATCGATGTGCCGGGCTATGAGCGCATCCCGTTGGCCGATGAGACCCGCTTCATCGCCACCATGAACTACGGCTACGCCGGCACCCGTGAGCTGAACGAGGCCCTCACCTCCCGCTTCGTGGTCATCCAGATGCCCACCATCACCGAGGAGAACCTCGAAAAGCTCCTGCGCACCCAGTTTCCCGATTTGAACAGCAAGTATGTCAGGCAGTTTGCCCTGCTCTTCCTCGATTTGCAGAAAAAGTGCGACAGCGCAGAGATCTCCACCAAAGCTCTCGACCTGCGCGGTATGCTGGACGCCCTGCGCCTGATGCGCCGGGGCGTCGCTGCCGGGGCTGCGCTGGACATGGGCATCACCAACAAAGCCTTCGACTCCTACGAACAGGGCCTCATCCGAGACGCCATTGCCGCCCGCATCCCGGCCCAGCTCACCGCCGCAAAGCTCTTCGATTAAAAAAAAGGGGCGTTTTTATGGAAGCGCAGAGCTACACCGCCGAAGAGCGGCGGGCCGCCAATCAGGTGTGGGCAGCGGCAGGAGCTTACGGCTTCGAGCCGCTGTTCCTCGCCCGGAACACCGACGGCACCATTGATTTTTACATGAACTGCGTCGTGGGGCTGGTCCACAAATACTACGGCGACGAGCTGGTGCGCAGCCTCTTTGACGCATGGGAGGGCGACATCCGGCAGGCCATGCTGGACGATCTGACCTGGCTCTACCTCGAGAGCGCGGCCTACGCGCTGGAACTGCCCCGCCGCCCGGTGCTTTCGGCCCTCCGCCGCGCCCATGCGGACTACTTTTTCGGCATCCAGTACAAGCTCTCGCGGCAGGAGTGGATGGCGAAGAACCAGCTGGTCTACTCCATGCAGGCCGCGCGCTGGCGGGCTGTGCAGGGGCGCACGCCGCCGGTCATGACCCCCTACGAAAAGAATCTCGACGCCGCCCTCAGTCCCGAGACGCCCCCGAAGCCGGACGAGCTGAAAGCCGCACTGCTGGCCGTCTACGCCAAATTCGAGCTGTTCAACGGCACGGTGCATCAGAAGGCCGGGCTGCATCTCCATCTGGACGGTCTGCTGGCGTCCCTCATGACCCGCACCATGCCCACCCAGATGATAAAGACCGACCGGGTGACGGTGGAGCATTCCGGCTCGGTGGACGCCTCCGGCAGCGGCATCCACGCCGACAAGCGGCTGGCCCACATCACCCTGCGCCAGCGCGCCGAGGAAGACCGCGCCTACATCGAAAGCTGCTTTGGCCGGTCGCTCTACCCGCCCGAACGGCTGCGGAAGGCCGAGCAGGAGCTTTGCACCGGGGAGCATCTGGGCTGTCACCTTTGGTTTGCCTCCGGCGTCCCCAGCCCGGAGCAGGCCCCTACCCCCGAGGCAAAGCACCTGGCCGAACAGGCCCAGCTTCAGGCTGAGCGGAACCGGGCGTACTATTCGAAAAATCTCGAGCTTCACCGCAGCGTCGTGCTGCGGCTGACCGAACAGATACGCAACTGCATCCTCGTCCACCAGCAGCCCAACGCCCGGGTCGCCCGCAGCGGCAATCTCGACCCGGAGCGGGTCTGGCGCACCGTCATGGACGACGACCGGGTGTTCCGCTGTGCGGAGGAAGAGAACCACCCGTCCTTCACCGTTGACCTGCTGCTGGATGCTTCGGCTTCCCGCCTCCACTGTCAGGAGGTCATCGCGGCGCAGGGGTCTATCCTCGCCCAGAGCCTCGCGGCCTGCGGCATCCCGGTGCGGGTGAGCTGCTTTTCCAGCCTGCGGGGCTACACCGTCCTGCGGGTGCTCAAGGGCTTCAAGGAGAAGAGCTTACAGGGCATCTGCCAGTATTTCGCCTCGGGCTGGAACCGGGACGGTCTGGCTCTGCGGGCCGCAGGCGACCTCATCGACTTCGACTCCGGCCCCGCCGCGCGTCACCTGCTCATCCTCCTGACGGACGCTTCCCCCAACGACAGCCGCCGCATCCCGCCCTCTCCCGATGACCCGCTGGGCCGCGACTACGGCGGCAGCGCGGGCGTGGAAGACGCCGCCGCCGAGGTGCGGGCGCTGCAGCGGAAGGGTCTGCGAGTCTCCGCCGTCTTTATGGGCGAAGACGCCAGCGCCGCCGACGCCTCCCGCATCTACGGCAAGAACATGGCCCGCATCCGGGGCATGGACCAGCTGGCCCGGGCCGCAGGCCGACTCATCCAGAACGAGATACGGGAGCTGGGCGACTGAATCATAATAATGTACGGGGCCGCTGTGCAGTTGTATCTGCTGCCAGCGGCCCCGTATTTTTGTTGTCGCTCACAACCATCTTGTTTTGCATTGCAGAAGAATCAAAAAGTTTTTTGGTTTATTTGCAAACTTATAGTTGTATTCTGGCGTAATTTATGATATACTACAACCAACGAAGGGCCGCACGCCTACACATCACCCCGCGCCCACAGGAAGGAGAACCGCTATGGATGCCGCACGTTATTTTGAAGAGATGCATCTTGCCATGTCCAGCCAGAAGCCTGAGTACCGCCTTGTGCTCAGCGTCAAGGTCCAAGACCTCGGAGGCGCAGACGCTTATCTCGAGCTGCGGCAGGAGCCGGTCAGCGGCAAGGCCCGGGTGTTCTATTCCACGATGGGACGTCAGAAGCTGAACTTCCAGCTCGTCCGCAAAGGGTGGCAGAGCTGCCACAACGCCTCGGGCGAGCTGACGGGGCGCTTCCCCGCCACCGCCGACGGTCTGCTGGCCCAGACGGATTTCTCCGCTTTTGTCCGGGACGACGCCCTCGACAGCGGCCGGATGGCGCGCATTCTGGATGTTCTGGCCCATACTGCCGGTGGTTGTGGGACGGTCTCTCCCTCTGCCGCCCGGGAGGGTGCGTTCATTACGGTGGAGCGGTTCGTGGGCCGTCCCGCCCATTGGAGCTATTGGAGCACCCGCGCCGCAGAGCAGCTGAACATCGCGGCCATCCTCTGCTGGCTGGGCGACTACCTCGCCGGGGCCGAGCGCCGCACCCTGCAGAGCTGCCCGGAGGCCATGCAGCTTGCCGCCGCATGGCAGGCCGTGCTTTTCACTCCCCTGCCCCAGACGGCTCAGCGGCCTCAGCCTGTACAGTCCCGGCCCGTCCGCCGTGCGCCTGTGGTCGAGAACAAACGCTGGCAGAGCATCCTCGCCGTGCTGGCGACGGTGTAAAAGAAAAGCTTCCCACGAAGGGAAGCCTTTACAGTCATAATTCTTATTTCCATCCTCTGGCCGTAGGGTCGAGCATCTCGGCGGCGGAGTAGATGAGGGCGTTGCAGATGGCGGCGGCCACATTGCTGCCGCCCTTGCGGCCCATCGCCACGATGGCCGGTACATCATGCTTTTCGCAGACGGCGAAGAGCCGCTCCTTGCTCTCCACCACGTTCACAAAGCCCACCGGCACACCGATGACCAGTGCGGGCCGCAGGCCGCTTTCGATTTGTTCTGCAATCGTCAGCAGAGCCGTGGGCGCGTTGCCGACGGCGAGGATGGCCCCGGGATGCTCCTGCGCTGCCTTTTTCATCGCCGCGACGGCCCGGGTGGTGCCAGCCTCTTTTGCGGCGGCGGCCACCTCGGGGTCAGCCATATAACAGCAGGCCGTGCCGCCCAGCTTCGCCAGACCGGGTTTGGTGATGCCGGCCAGCGCCATATTCGTATCGGTCACGATGACGGCCCCGGCGTGGAGGGCCTTGACGGCCCGCTCCACCGCGCGGGGAGTGAAGCGGAGATTCCGCGCATAGTCGAAGTCGGCGGTGGTGTGGATGACCCGCTTGACCACGGCTTCGTGCTCGGGCGGCGGGGTCATGCCCATCATTTCCAGCTCTTCGGTGATGATGTGGAAGCTCGTCCGCTCAATGTCAGCAGGTAAATGATGCTGCGGCGTCAATATTCTATCCCCTTTCGTGCTTTTATCCCCTTCTGGTAGGGGTGGCGGCGGCATTTCATCTCGGTGGAGTAGTCGGCGGCGTCCAGCATCCACTGGGGCGGCGTGTGGGCCGTCAGGACGCACTCACATCCGGCAGGCCGTTCCAGAACGGCCTTTTTTAATAGATCGACGTCCACCATATCCAGCTCTTCTGCGCTCCCGGCTTCGTCCAGTATCAGCAGGTCGGCAGGCTGTGCTATGGCGGCGGCGAGGTTCTGGTTTTGCAGTTCCCGGGTCGCGGCCTTTTCCTCCGGCGTCATCTGAAAGACGAATTTCTGCCCGGCCTTGCCCCGGTAGATCTCCGCGCCAAGCTGGGCCAGAAGCGGTATCTCGCCGCTGTTCCCGCCCTTCAAAAACTGGACGATGACCACCCGCTTCCCGGACCCCAGCGCACGGAGCGCAAGACCCATTGCGGCAGTGGTCTTTCCCTTTCCGTCGCCCCAGTACAGATGCAAAAGTCCCTGTTCCATTCAGCGCTTCTCCATTCCCATCGCGGCATACACCGCGTCCATATCCAGCGCCCCGCGCACGCCGTCGGCCAGGATGTCGAACTGCTGGCGGCGGTACTCTTCCATCGGGATGAGGGCCGCGTCGGAGGGGTCGATGCCCTTCCGGCGGCAGAGCCAGCCCGCCAGCGCCTCGGTCAGCGTGCCGGTGTCGAACAGACCATGGAGGTAGGTGCCGAACACATTGCCCTGCACACAGCCCTCCCGGCCCCCGTCGGGGTAGTGGGCGAAAGGTTCGCCCTCCGCCTCGGTCACGCCGGTGTGGATCTCGTAGCCTTCCAGCTCTGCACCCGCAAAGGGGGCGGCGGCGGTCGCTTTGACCTGTGCGCGGCGCTTCTGCTCGCTGAACACGGTCCGGGTGGGCAGCAGACCCAGCCCCCGCAGAGTCTGCGGCCGACCGCTTTCGCTGCCGGTGGGGTCGTCGAGGGTCTGGCCCAGCATCTGGTAGCCGCCGCAGACGCCCAGCACCGGCGTGCCTTTCGCGGCCAGCTTGAGCAGGGCCGTTTCCAGCCCGCACTGCCGCAGCCAGAGCAGGTCATCCACCGTGTTTTTCGTCCCCGGCAGCAGGATGAGGTCGGGTGCGCCCAGCTCATGAGCGTTCGAAACATACCGCACGCCCAGCAGCGGGTGCTGTTCCAGCGGCATGAAGTCCGTAAAATTGGACAGATGCGGCAGACGGATGATCGCCGCATCCAGCGGCTTTTTGCCGTCCCGCATCTCGAGGCGCTGGCTCAGGGAGTCCTCATCCTCGATGTCCACCTTCAGGTACGGTACGACGCCCACCACGGGCAGATGGGTCTTTTCTTCCAGCATCGAAAGGCCGGGGCGCAGGATCTCCACGTCTCCACGGAATTTATTGATGACGAGTCCCTTGATGCGCCGGCGTTCTTTTTCTTCCAGCAGCTCCACCGTGCCGTATAGCTGGGCGAACACGCCGCCCCGGTCGATGTCGCCCACCAGAAGCACCGGCGCGTCCACCATCTCGGCGAGGCCCATGTTCACGATGTCCTCGCTCTTGAGGTTGATCTCTGCCGGGCTGCCCGCGCCCTCGATGACGATGACGTCAGCCTCCTCGGCGAGGCTGTCATACGCCTTCAGGATGTCCGGCACCAGCTGCCGTTTCGTGCGGAAATACTCCGACGCTTTCATCTGGCCCCGCACCTCGCCGTTGACGATGACCTGACTGCCCACGTCACTGCTGGGCTTCAGGAGGATGGGGTTCATCCGCACGTCCGGCTCGACACCGGCGGCCTGCGCCTGCACCACCTGCGCCCGGCCCATCTCGAGGCCGTCTTTGGTGACGAAGCTGTTCAGGGCCATGTTCTGGCTCTTGAACGGCACGGCGCGCAGGCCGTCCTGCGCAAAAATGCGGCAGAGCGCCGCGCAGAGCAGGCTTTTGCCTGCACCGCTCATCGTACCCTGCACCATGATGCATTTTGCCCTGCTCATCCCAGCACCTCTTTCATAAGTTCCAGCAGCCGGGCGTTCTCGGGGGCCGTGCGCACCGCCGTGCGGTACCACTCCGGCCCGAGGCCCGGATAATTCGCGCAGCTGCGCACCTGTGTTCCCAGCGGGCGAAGCCTCTCGTTCAGGTCGGCGGGCGCGCGGAAGAGCAGATAGTTCGCCTTTCCATCGATGACCCGCAGGCCCAGCGCCCGCAGGCCCGCCGTCAGAACGGGCCGCTGCCGGGCGATAAGGGCACGCACCTCGTCCACATAAGCGGTTTCTTTCAGGGCCGCGACGCCTGCCGTCTGCGCCAGACTGGACACGGCCCACGGCTGGCCCGCTGTCTGCATTTTTTCCAGAAGCGCTTCGTCGCTGCAGAGGCAGTAACCCAGCCGGACGCCGGCCATGCCGTAGAGCTTGGTGAAGGCTTTCAGGATGACGAGGTTCCCACTTTCCAGCAGAGGCTTCGCGGTCCACCCGTCGGCGTCGGGCAGGAAGTCCAGAAAGCACTCATCTACGGCCAAAATCGTGCGGCACTCCCCGCACCGGCGCAGCAGCTTTTTCACCAGTTCGGGTGAGGCCAGCTGCCCCGTCGGGTTGTTGGGCTGGCAGAGGAACACCATGTCGATGCTCTCGTCCACGGCGTCCACGAGGGCGTCCGTCGGAGCGAAATCATTCGCTTCATCGAGGAAGAAGCGCTTCACTTCGCACCCCACCGTATCCAATGCAGAGGCGTACTCGGCAAAAGTCGGGGCTGTCACCAGCGCCTTATGGGGCTTTGCGGCCCAGACCAGCCGGAAGATGAGGTCCGCCGCGCCGTTGCCGCAGAGAATATGCTCCTGCGGCACACCCTCGGCCCGGCTCAACGCCGCCCGCAGGGTGCGGCAGAGGGGGTCGGGGTAGCGGTCGGCCTGCGGCAGAGCGTCCCGGATGGCCTGCGCCACCCCTTCGGGCAGACCCAGCGGGCTGACGTTCGCCGAAAAATCCAGCGCGTCCCGGCCAAAGCGTTCGCGGTAGCCCATCCAGTCACCGCCGTGGACCAGTTGTTTCATCCCAAAAACCCCCGTATCGCACATCCAAACGCCAGCGCAAACCCGCTGGCTACATACATCATCCGATCTGCCCGCAGGATGTCCTCCGGCTCGATGGGCCGCAGCGGGTCGCCGATGGTGGGCTTCGGGTAATACTCGCCGAAATAGTAGGCCGGCCCGGCCAGCTGAACGCCCAGCGCACCCGCGCAGGCGCTCTCGGTCTGAGCGCTGTTGGGGCTGGCGTGATTGCGGCGGTCCCGCCGCCAGATGCGCCACGCGCCCTTGGCGTCATTGCGGGTGAACGCCGCCGCCATGATCCAGAGCAGCGCCGCCAGACGGCTCGGGATATAGTTTGCCACATCGTCCAGTTTTGCGGCGGCGCGGCCAAAGTAGAGATATTTCTCGTTCTTGTAGCCCACCATGCTGTCCATCGTGTTGATGGCCTTGTAGGTCAGGGCCAGCGGCGCACCGCCCAGCAGCATATAAAGCAAAGGCGCAATGACGCCGTCGCTGGCGTTCTCGGCCACCGTCTCCACCGCCGCTTTGGTCACGCCCTCGGCAGTCAAGGCTTCCGTGTCGCGGCCCACGATGCGGCTCACGGCCTTCCGGGCAGCGGGCAGGCTGCCTTTTTTCAGCTCGACATAGACATTCGTGCTCTCCTGCACCAGCCCCTTTGCGGCCAGCGCCTGCCCGCACCAGAACATCTGGACGGCAAGCCCCAGCAGGGGGTGAAGCATCGCCGCGCCCCAGCAGACAAGGCCCGTGAGCAGCAGCGTCCCCACCGGCAGGCAGAACGCCAGCACCGCGCCGCCCAGCAGCTCGCCCTGAGGCGTTTTGGGCAGGCGGGTGCGGAGGAATTTTTCCAGCCGGGAGATGGCTTTGCCCATGTACACCACCGGGTGGGGCAGCCACGCCGGGTCGCCGAAAATGGCATCCAGCTCGAAGCCTCCCAGCACAGCCCAGACGGTCATCATACGCCGGCCTCCGCGTCTTTCGTGTACTGCACAGTCTTCACGAGGCGGAGCTGGCGCTTCTCGGCCCAGTCGGCGGCATCCAGCACATAGCCGCCCGCGTTGGGGCCGCACCACGCATAATAATCGCGCCTGGGCAGGGCGTACCGCTCCATGGCCGCCATCTGGGTGCCGCCGTGGGCCAGGATGACCAGCAGCTCTTCGCCGTCGGCCAGCGCCTTGTCCACCAGAGCAGAGAAGGCGCTGCAGATGCGGTTCGAGAAGTCGTCCTTCCGCTCACCGTCGGGGCATTTGCTCTCGCAGTTGGCCTGCACCCACGCCTGATAATCGGCGTCGTGCTCCATCTCAACGTAGTTTTTGCCCTCGAAGCTGCCGAAGCACATCTCCTGCAGTTCTTTCACGACCACGAGCTCTGCCTCCGGGAAGAGCACCCGGGCCGTCTGGGCCGTCCGCTGCAGCGGGGTGATATAGACCACCTTCGGGTCGATGTCGGCCCGGCGCAGCTGGCTCAGGCCCTCCGCCGAGAGCGGGATGTCGCGCTGGCCCTGATAGCGCTTCTGGGCATTGTATTCGGTCAGGCCGTGACGCAGCAGATAAATCAACATTGGGGTAATTCTCCTTTCAATACCGTCGGGATGCCGCAGAACATCTGCACCACGCAGTCGGCACGCTCTGCCAGCAGGCAGGCCAGCCGTCCAGCGGCCTCCCGCCCGGCGCGCTCCTCAGCATCCATCGGGACAACACCGCCGCCGACCTCGGTGGCGATGACAATATCATATTCCGCCAGCTCCCGGGCCAGCGTTTCGAGCTGCTCCGGGGTCTGAGTCTCGGCGGCGGCGTCCTGCACATCGGCGATGACGCTGCCCCGGAAGTTCCGCGCAAAGGTGCGCTTGCCGCTGTAGAGCGGCCCTGTGATGAACATCATTTACAGCACTCCTCCCCACTGACTGACGGCCAGCGCCGCCAGCATCCACAGCTCGGCCCGCTGTAAAAACCACCCGGCCAGGTCGCCGGTGATGCCGCCAAACTGCTTTTTTGCCACGAAATAATAGCGCCACAGCGCCAGAAGCGCCGCCGCCGCCAGCCCGCCGCCGCCCAGCGCCGTCAGCGCCAGGATGAGCAGAGCCGACAGGCCGCAGAGGAAGCGGCAGACGGTCTGCTTGTCGGCCGCTGTGGCAAAAGTATGGGCGAGGCCGGTGTCTTTCGCCAGCGGGAACGCCGCCACGGCAAAGCCCGACAGCGCCCGCTCCAGCACCAGCGCCAGCGTCCAGCACAGGCCCGCCCGGGGTGTGAACCGCACACTGCCGCAGAGGCCGAAGTAGGCCACAAAGTAGCAGCACAGCCGGATGACAGCGAAGGCCCCACAGTGGGAGTCTTTCAGAATTTCAAGCTTTTTTTCGCGGTCGCCGTAGCTCGAGAGGGCGTCCGAAGTGTCGGCGTAGCCGTCGAGATGGATGCCGCCGGTGACGGCCACCGGCACGAGGCAGAACGCCGCCGCCCGGGCCAGCTCCGGCAGGGGCAGGACGCCGCAGAGACACCACAGCCCGCCGCACACCAGCCCGATGAGGGGGAAGGCACACATGGCGTACCGCATATTTTTTTCGTTCCACTCGAACTGCGGCACCGGCAGGGCCGAAAACATCGCAAAGGCCACCGCGATGGTCTGCAAAACAGTCACAGCTTTTCTCCCCCTTTGTAGTACACCGGCAAGCCGCAGACCACCCGGCAGACGTTGTCCGCCCGGGCGGCGAAGGCGTTGTTCACCTGCGCCAGCGCCAGCAGATACTGGTCGGTGTCGCCTGCGTAGTCGGCACCGCCGCTGAACACCTCGTTCGATACGACGATAAGGTTATCACACCCGGCGGCGAGGCGTTCCAGCCCGGCCAAAACGGCCTCGGCGGTGTGCTTTCCTGCCCCGCCGGGGCTGTAAAGCTCGTTGGCGACGAGGTTGCCGAGGTCTTCCAGCAGGACGGTCCCCCGGCCGGGCAGAGCCAGACGGTCGAGGTGGAGCGGGCATTCCAGCGTTTCGAACTGCTTTTGCGCCCGCATTTTCCGGTGTTTTTCCACCCGGGCGGCGCACTCGGCATCCCAGACCTGCATGGTGGCGAGGTAATAGCGGGGCAGGCCGGTCTTGAGCACAAGGCTCTCGGCGTAGGCACTCTTGCCGCTGGCCGCGCCGCCGAGCACCAGCATCAGCATCCTTCGCCTCCCTGCGGCGTGTAGGCTTCGATGCCGCCCTCTTCAAAGGAATAACAGCCATCGTAGACGGCCAGCGCCATATCCCACAGCGGGATGGCGGCCACCGCGCCAGTGCCTTCGCCCAGATGCAGGCCCGCCGTGATGAGGGTTTTTTTGTTCAGAGCGTCCAGCACCAGCTTTGCGGCCGGCTCGGTGGAGCAATGGCTTGCAAAAACAGCCTTGGCCGCTGCCGGGCAGAACCGGACAGCGCAGAGCGCCGCCACACAGCTGATGAAACCGTCGGCCAGAACCGGCACACCTTCCATCGCCCCGCCGAGGAAGATGCCGCAGAGCCCGGCAATATCGAAACCGCCCAGCTTCGCCAGCACGTCCAGTGCATCGGCAGAGTCGGGCTGATTTTTTGCGATGCCGCGATGGATGGCGTCGATCTTCCGGGCAAGCCCCTCGTCCGAAAGGCCCGCGCCCCGGCCCGTCATCACTTCGACGGGCTGGCCCAGCAGCACAGCGGCCACGGCGCTGGATGTCGTGGTGTTGCCGATGCCCATCTCACCGGTAGCCAGCAGGCCGACGCCCGCTTTCTTCTGCTCCTGCACCAGCCGGATGCCCCTGCCGATGGCCTCCACAGCTTCAGCCCTGCTCATAGCCGGGCCGAGGGTGAAGTCCGCTGTGCCGGGGGCGATGCGGCAGTCGAGGACGCCCGGGACCGGGTCGCCCGCGATGCCCATATCCACCGGCACCACCTCGCACCGGGCGGTCTGTGCCATCCGGCAGACGCTGGTGCGGCGGGCGGCGAGGTTCTCAGCCACGGCGCGGGTCACGCTGCTGTCGGTCTGGCTGACGCCCTGGGCCACCACACCGTTATCGGCACAGAGCACCAGCACCGCCCGGCGGGAAATATCCAGCTTTGCGCTGCCGGTGAGGGCGGCGGCGTCCTCGATGGTCGTTTCCAATCCGCCCAGCCCGCCCAGCGGCTTTGCAAGGCTGGCCCAGTGGGCGTGCGCCGCCGCCCGGGCGGCTTTGTCCGGCGGCGTGATGGCCGCACAGAGGGCGGCGAGTTCTGTCTCAGTCATGGTCTCTCCTGTAATTTTCAGCCGCGGCGGCAAAGCGCTGCGGCAGGGGCGTACCCGCCCAGTACAAATGCGGGAAGCCCGCATAGAAATGCTCGTCTATAAATCCGCACCGCCACTCTGCGCCGCCCACCGGCTTTTTTGCTGCGAGGGCCACGCCGTTAGCGGTGGAATCCCAGTGGTGGAATTCGTGGATGGGAAAGCTCTCCCCGGCCCGGAAGAGCATACTGTCCGAGTCTGCGCTCAGCGCGGCATAGCCGAAGCGGACGAGACGTCCGGCATCTTTTGCTTCGCCCGGCAGAACGCCCGCCATCGGCCAGCTCTGCCCCTCGGCGTCCGTGAGGCTCTGCCCCAGATAGAGGAAGCCTCCGCACTCGGCCGCCGTGGGCAGACCGGACTCGATTTTTTGCTTTATCTCGCGCAGAAGCGAGGTATTTTCACTCAACTCTTTTGCGTGAAGTTCCGGGTAGCCGCCGGGCAGATACAGCCCGCCGATGTTTTCCGGAAGGGCCGTGTCGCGGAGGGGGCTGAAAAAGACCACCTCTGCCCCGGCGTCCCGGAAGGCTTCCAGCGTCTCGGCGTAGGTAAAGCAGAACGCCTCGTCCTGCGCCACGGCGATGCGGACGCGGGCCGGAGGCGTCTCCGGCTGCACCGGCAGGACGGGCGGCTCCTTTTCGCAGAGGGCCAGCAGGCGGGGCCAGTCGATGTGCTCCTCCACCGCGTCGGCCAGAAGGGCCAGCTTCTGCTGTAAATTTTCCACTTCCGCCGCCGTGTAGAGGCCCAGATGGCGGGAACCGATGACAGCCTCCGGGAGTTTCGGCAGAAAGCCCAGCACCGGCAGACCCGTCTCTTCTTCCAGCATCGGGGCCAGCAGAGCGTGCATCCGTGCCGTGCAGTTGTTCAGCAGGATGCCTGCGATGTGACTGGGAGTGCGGAAGCTGTCGAGTCCCTTCAGCTCTGCGGCCAGCGTCAGGCTCTGACCCTTTGGCTCCACCACCAGCAGCACCGGCAGACCCAGCGTGTCGGCCAGATGCCACGCACTGGCCCTGTCGCTGACGCCCCCGAGGCCGTCGTAAAAGCCCATAGCCCCCTCGCACACCGCCGCACCGTGTCCGGCGGCACCCTTCGCGTAGAGGGTGCGCACCGTCTCGGGTGCAGAGAAAAAGAGGTCGAGGTTGCGGCTCTCCACCCCCAGCACGGCCCGGTGGAACATGGGGTCGATGTAGTCCGGCCCGCTCTTGAAGGCGCAGGGCGCACAGCCCCGCCGCTTCAGCGCCATGAGCAGGGCGCAGGTCATGGTGGTCTTGCCGCTTCCCGAGCGGGGCGCCGCCAGCAGAAACTGTATCATGTCATTCTCCTGTGATGAGGTAGATGGGGTTCTGGGCCATCATGAGGTGCAGCCCGCCCACGGCCTTGGCCCGGCTGACGGCGATCTGGCTCACCTGCACGGTCCGGCCTCTGGCCGTCAGCGCGGCCACCGCCGCCGAAAGCGTCTCAAGGGCGATGGCCGACACACAGATGCGGGCGTCGGGGTTCTTATCCAGCGCGGCGTCCACGATGGCGGCAAGGCTGCCCTTGCTGCCGCCGATGAAGACAGCGTCCGGCGCGGGCAGGTCCGAAAGGGCGGCGGGGGCAAGCCCCTCCACGAGGACGAGGTTCCGGGTCCTGAATTTTTCGCGGTTGGCTTTGATGAGCGCACAGCCCTCCGGCCTGCACTCCACTGCGTAGACCCGGCCTCGGGGCGCGGCCAATGCCAGCTCCACGCTGACGCTGCCCGTCCCGGCCCCCACGTCCCACAGGATGTCTTCCGGGCGGACGGCCAGCTTCGCCAGCACAGCGGCCCGGACTTCCTGCTTGGTCATGGGGACGTCGCCCCGCTCGAAGGCTTCGTCCGGCAGGCCCGGAGCGCGGCGGGGCAGCACCTCCGCCGCCTCCACGAGAAGGACACTCAGGCTGTTGAAGCGGCCTGCGGCCAGCTCTTTGACGCTGCCGCGGAAGAGCTTTTCTTCCGGCGTGCCGAGGCACTGGCCCACGACGCCCTGCACGTCCCCGAAGCCCTCTGCCGCCAGCTGGGCGCAGAGGGTGGCGGGGTCTTCGCTGCCGCCGGTGAGGAAGAAGGTGGGTCTGCCCTGCATACACTCGGCCACCGGGTCACAAGTGCGGCCATGGGCCGAAACAAGGTTCCACCCCTGCCACGGACGGCCCAGCGCCGCCGCCAGTAGCTGGATGCTGGAAAGGCCGGGCAGCACCCGGGCGCGGACGCCGAGGGCCTCCAGCTTTTCCATCATGGAGGACGCGCCGGAGTAAAAGCCGGTGTCGCCGCTGTAGACCAGCACGGCGTTCTCTGCGCCGGAAGTTTGCAGCAGCTCTGCCACCTCGTCGGGGCGGTAGGCGGCGGCGCGGTTCTCGGTGCAGCCGGCAGGCAGAACTGCCAGCAGACGCCGTGCGCCCAGAATGAGGTCGGCCTGCCGCAGTGCGGCCAGGCCCTGAAGGGTCAGGTTCTCCGGCTGGCCGGAGCCCATGCCGATGAGTGTCACGTTCATCTTATCATCTCCTTGCAGCGTTTCAGCACCTCGGAAGCCGTCTCGCCCTGCTCGGGCGGGCGGCGGATGACCACCAGCTGCGCCCCGGCAGCAGAGGCAGCGGCGGCTTTTTCGTCGAAGCCTCCGGCTGCGCCGCCGTCCTTTGTGACGAGCCAGCGGATATGGAACTGTTCCATCATGGCCTGATTGAGGGCAAAGCTGAAGGGGCCCTGCATGGCGATGATGTTGCGGTGGGGGATATTCGCTGCCTCGCAGGCCGCGATGCTTTCCAGCGTGGGCAGGACACGGGGGTAGAGCCGCTCGGGCGGGATGGCCGCAAACTGCGCCAGCTCCTTGGCCCCGGTGGCCAATAGAAGGTTGCCCTCTTTTGCGGCCAGCGCCTCGGCTGCCTGCTTTGCGCTCTCAAAGACGAGACAGTTTTCCGGCAGCGGACTGGCCGGGCGCAGCAGGCGGAGGTATCCTACCCCGGCCTTCTCTGCCGCTGCTTTGATGTTTTTGGTCGCCTCCACCGCGTAGGGGTGGGTGGCGTCGATGCAGAGGGCGGCATCCCCCAAGAGCGCGGCCATCTCATCGGGCAGGAGCCGCCCGCACCGGACGGTGACGCCGGGGGTGCTCCCCTGCTCTTCCTGTCCCAGCGGGGTGGCCACGCTGACGGTGACTTCGATGCCCAGCGCCGCCAGCTGGCGGGAAAGCTCCCGCCCCTCGGTGGTGCCGCTGAAAACGACGACGTTCATCGGCGGTACCCCCGCGGCGTGACCATCCGCCCGCTCAGCGCGCGGGTGGCGGCGCTGCCCACAAAGACGGTGGTGAACATATCCACCTCGGTGTCCCGGAGCTGGCTGAGAGGCAGGATGTGCTTTTCCTGTCCTTCCCGGCCAATGTTCCGCACATAGCCGCAGAGGGTGTCCGGGGCTTTGCCGTTCGCCAGCAGGACGTCCACGGCCCGGCGCAGATAGTCCGGGCGGCCCTTGGAGGAGGGATTGTACAGCGCCAGCGCGAAATCGCCCTGAGCGGCGCAGGCCAGCCGCTTTTCGATGACCTCCCACGGCGTGAGACGGTCCGACAGCGAGATGACGCAGAAATCGTGGGCCAGCGGCGCACCCAGCACCGCGCCGCCGCTAAGGGCGGCGGTCAGGCCGGGGACGACCTCCACGTTGACGTCCGGGTACTCTTCGGCCAGCTCCAGCAGCGGGCTGGCCATGCCGTAGACCCCGGCGTCGCCGGAGCAGACCAGCGCCACGTCCCGACCCGCCCGGGCGGTATCCAGCGCCCAGCGGCAGCGGTCGATCTCCCGGGTCATGCCGGTGGTGTAGCACTCCTTTTCCGGGTAGAGGGGGCGCACAAGGTCGATGTAGACCGTATAGCCGCACAACACCTCGGCCTGCTGCAAGGCGCTCTGCGCCTGCACGGTCAGAAACTGTCCGCCGCCGGGGCCAAGCCCCACGACGAACACGGTCTTTTTACTCTCACTCATTGCTCTGTCCTCCAATCGGGTGCAAAGGGGCGGACGGCCAGCGCCAGCGTCACGCCGCCGCTTGCCGTTTTGGGCAGAAGGAGCGTCCCGCCCGAGGCTTTTACCGCCGAGCGCTCACAGACGTTGTCCACGCCGGTGACACTTGCCACAAAGGCCGACGGGGTGAACTGTCCCGGCACAGCCCGCAGTTCGTCGGCCGGATAGAACGTGATGGGCCAGCCGTGGGCTTTGCAGAACGCTGCAAGCCCCGGCTCATCTTTTTTCAGGTCGATGCTGGCGGCGGCGCAGACCGCCGCCGGGCTGAGGCCGGACGCGGCACAGAACGCCGCAAAGGCTTCTTCCAGCTGCTGGGCCGTCGTGCCGCGGCGGCACCCCACCCCCAGCACCCCGATGCGGGGGACGAGGTGGAGCGCCTCGCCCTGCGGCGTGAGGGTCAGGGCGAAGTCAGCGGCTTCGGGCGCGTCAGTCTTTTTCACTCCGGCGGGGGCCTCCCCCGCCACCGGCCACGGCGACCAGTACCGGACAGTCTGCCCGGCCAGCAGGGCGCCGCTGACGCGCTTGATGCACTCCGGTTCAAGGACAGCGCAGTTCTGGGCCTTGGCCCAGAGGTCCACGGCGAAGAGGCCGTTGACGTCGGTGGCCGTCGTGATGACCGGCACCGCGCCGCACGCTTTTGCCAGCGCCCGGGCCAGCGCGTTGGCACCGCCCAGATGGCCCGACAGGAGCGGCACGGCGAAGTTCCCGCCCTCGTCCACGACCACCACCGCCGGGTCAGCGGCCTTGCTCCTGCAGTGGGGCGCGATGGCCCGCACCGCGATGCCCACAGCCCCCACAAAAATCAGGGCCTCGTCCTGTGCAAAATGCTCTACCGTCCAGCCTTTCAGGGTCACGTCTCCGCCGCAGCGGCTCACGCTGCCGGGCAGAGCTTCCGCCAGCCGATGGGCCAGCGCTTCGCCTTTTGCGGTAAAGGCCAGATATGCCCGGCTCACTGCCCGGCCTCCGTCCCCTGCCGGAACTCGGTGGTAAAGGCGGGGTCGTAAAGCTTGCTGCGCTCGTAGTTTTCGCCCAGAAAGTCGCCTACGACGATGAGGGCGGTCTTGGTGATGCCGTTTTTGCGGGTCTCCTCGGCCAGTGTGGAGACGGTGCAGCGCACCACCTTCTGCTCGGGCCAGGTGGCCTTATAGACCACAGCGGCAGGGGTATCGGGGCGGTAGCCGCCGCTCTCGAGAAGGGCCTGCTGGACTTTGTCCACCAGCCCGATGGAGAGGAAGATGACCATGGTAGCCCCGTGAGCGGCCAGCTTTTCCAGCTGTTCGGCCTCAGGAACAGGAGTGCGGCCCTCCATCCGGGTGATGATGACGGTCTGGCTGACGTTGGGCAGGGTGTACTCGGCACAGAGCGCCGCCGCCGCGCCGCAGAAGCTGGACACGCCCGGCGTGTCGTCATAGGGGATGCCGTCGGCGTCCAGTGCGTCCATCTGCTCCCGGATGGCCCCGTAGAGGCAGGGGTCGCCGGTGTGGAGGCGGACCGTGGTGCCTCCGGCCTTTTCGGTGGCACGGATGGTGTCCAGCACCTGTTCCAGCGTCATCTCGGCGCTGTTATAGAGGACACAGCCGGGCTTCGCCAGCCCCAGCAGGGCCGGGTTGACGAGACTGCCCGCGTAGATGATGCAGTCGGCATCGGCCAGCAGGGCTGCACCCCGCCGGGTGATGAGGTCGGGCGCACCCGGCCCGGCTCCTACAAAATGGACCATATCTTACCCCTCCTTCACCAAAATCGTTGCGAAATAGCCCGCCGATCGGGCCGGGTCATAATCGGCCAGGTCGGGCCAGACCTCCTCGTTCGGCAGGCCGCAGTTACAGACCATCGCGCTCCGGCTCAGAAGCCCGGCGTCGGCCAGCGCAGCCAGCGTCTCGGGCAGCTGACGGCCCGATTTCATCAGCACTTTCGCGCCCGGTGCGGCCAGCACCTCAGCGGCGCAGCGCCCCGGGGCGATGGTCAGCGGCTGCTCCATGCCGCCCGTCAGGGACTGGCCCAGCCGGGCCGCAGCGGCGCAGAAGCTCGTCACGCCGGGGAGCATCACGGTCTTGCAGCCCTTGGCCTCCAAGATCTCCTGCAGGTAGCCGAAGGTGGCGTAGACGGACACGTCGCCGAGGTTGAGCATGGCGACATCCTGCCCGGCGTCGAGATATTCTTCCACGGCCCGGGCCGCCTCGATGTGGGCGGCTTTCTGCACCGCCGGGTCAAGGCTCATGGCGAAGCGCAGCGGCAGGATGGTCTTGCCGCTCAGCTCCACCGCACCTTTTGCGATGTCCAGCGCCAGCATCCCGCCCTTCGGGGTCTGGGGCGCGGCGATGACCGGACAGTTTTCGAGGCGGCGGACAGCCTGCAGGGTCATGAGCTCCGGGTCGCCCGGGCCGACGCTGACGCCGTAAAAAGTGCCTATCCGTTTTTCCATTCGTCCAGCAGCTCCTTTGCAGTTCTGGTCTGGCCCAGCGGGCCGTATTGGTTCGAGAAGAGTACCGCGCCCACCCGGAACGCCCCGGCGGCGCGGCGGTCGATGTGGAGCTGGATGGCGTCCAGCAGACTGGACAGCACCGGCTCTCTCATCTCTGCTCCGTCTAAGATCTCCATGCAGGCGTCGGTGGTGGCCGCGTTCATCAGGGCCGCGCAGACGTCCTGGGACGCGCCGCAGAGGGCGGCGTGGGCGCAGAGCAGCTCGGTGCGGCAGTCGGCTGTGCGGGAGTGGGTGTTCATGACGCCGCCCGCCAGTTTGACCAGCTTGCCGATGTGGCCCACCAGCACCACCTCTTCGAAGTGGGATGCCGCCGCCATATCCATCGTATCCCCGATGAAGTTCGAGGTCTTGACCACCGGGATATTCTTTAGGGCGGGCATCTTCTCGTGGAGATAGTCGAGGCCGTAGTTGCCCGGGGCAAGGATGAGCCGCCGGGGGCTTCCGGCCCGAAGCGCCGCCTGCCCCATTTCCAGCTGGATGGTGTCGAGGATGGCCTGCTGGCTCATGGGCTCGACGATGCCGCTGGTGCCGAGAACGCTGAGTCCCCCTTCCACGCCCATGTGGGGGTTGAAGGTGCGCTTCGCCGTTTCGGCCCCGCCCTCGATGGAGATGGTGACGTCAAAACCGCCCGCGTACCCGGCAGATTCGGCCTCTTTTTCCAGCGCTTCCTTTATCATGGCCCGGGGGACGTGGTTGATGGCAGCTTCGCCCACGGGCTGGTCGAGACCGGGCTTTGTTACCCGGCCCACGCCCTCACCGCCGTGAATGCGCACCTCGCCGGACAGCTCGGGCCGGAGGGCGACACTGGCGATGACCGGCAGACCGGTGGTCACGTCCACATCGTCGCCGCCGTCCTTCCGAATGGCGCACTCGGCCCCCTCGCCGGACAGTCGGCAGAAGATGGGCTCCACCTCCACCACGATGCCCTTCGGGGTGCGGAGGGCCACCGTCTCGGGGGTGCGGCCGGTAAGCAGCAACCGTGCCGCGCCCGCCGCGCCCAGCGCCGCACAGGTGCCGGTGGTATAGCCGCAGCGCAGGAGCTTCTGGCCGCTGCGGACGTAGTGCTCAAAGAGCGGGCGCTTTTCCTCCGGCGCTTTTTCTTCGCCGTAGAGGAATGCGTACTGCTCATCGGTCAGAGTATAAATTTTGCAGATGTTTTCCCGGGCAAAGGCCTTTTCCGGCGTCATGACGTCCGAGACGCCCGCCGCCGAGACGCAGACGACCTTGTCGGAAACTTTCTGCGCCAGCTCCAGCTCGTGGAGGCTGAGGATGACGGCCATCTTCTTGTCGCGGGCGAGGCTTTTCAGGATGGCCAGCAATTCGGCCTTGCCCTTGATGTCGAGGAAAGACGTAGGCTCGTCCAATAATATCAGCTCCGGCTGCTGGCAGATGGCCCGGGCCAGCAGGACGCGCTGGCGCTGGCCGTCGCTGATGCGGTTGAAGTCCCGTCCCGCCAGCGCCTCGGCCCCCACGAGGGCCAGCGCGGCATGGACCTGACGCTTATCTTCCGCCGAGAGGACACCCAGCCGCCCCGTGTAGGGGTAGCGCCCGGCGGACGCCATCTCGAAGCAGGTGGTCAGCTCGGTGCGGCGGGTGTGGGGCACCATCAGAGCCATTTTGCGGGCGCGCTCCGGGCCGGAGTAGTCCGCGAGATTTTTGCCGTCCAGCAGCACAGCGCCCCCCTGGGGGGCCAGCTGCGCTGCCAGTGTCTTGAGCAGGGTGGATTTTCCCGCGCCGTTGGGGCCGATGAGGGTGAGGATGGTCCCCTTCCCGACACCGAGTCCGATGTGCTCCATCAGGGGCGTTTTGCCGTAGCCGATGGCAAGGTCCTCGGCGCGGCAGTAGAATTTCAGATCGCTCATTCCCGGCCCTCCTGTGTCTGGCGGCGCACCAGCAGCCAGATGACCACCGGCGCACCGAAAACCGCCGTCACCGAGCTGATGGACAGCTCAGTGGGCGCGAACAGGCTGCGGGCGATGAGGTCGCAGAGCAGGCAAAACGCTGCCCCGCCCAGACAGCAGCCCGGCAGGACATAAAGGGGCTTTGCGCTGCCCAGCAGGTTCTTGACCAGATGCGGCACCGCGATGCCCACAAAGGAGATGGGGCCTGCAAAGGCCGTCACGCAGGCGGAAAGCAGGCTGGAAAGCAGCACGAGGGCCGTCGAGAAGGCCCGCACCGGTACGCCGACGCTCCTGGCGTAGCTCTCGCCCATCTGGTAGGCCGCCATGGGCTTCGAGAGCAGGAACGCCGCCGCCAGCGCGGGCAGCACCACACAGGCCGCTGCACCCACGTTGGCCCAGGTCATGCCGGAAAAGCTGCCCATCGACCAGTTGTGGAGATTGACGATGTTGGAGTCCTGAGCGAAAGTCACCACGATGTCGGTGACAGCCGAGCAGATATAACCGATCATGATGCCGCAGATGACGAGGATGCTCATCCGCGGCACCCGCCGGGCCACCACCAACACAAAGGCCATCGCCGCCATCGAGCCTGCAAAGGCGGCGATGATGAGGGTGGCCGAGCTGGTGAGCAGCCCCTGCTGTAAAAACACCACCATCGTCAGGGCCACTGCCAGCTTTGCGCCGCTGGACACGCCCATGACGAAGGGGCCGGCGATGGGGTTGGCGAAGAAGGTCTGCAGGAGGTAGCCTGCAGCCGAGAGGGCCGCGCCCAGCAGCACGACCATGACCGCCCGGGGCAGACGGAGCTGGAGCACGATGCCCACGGCCAGCGCATCTTCGCCCCGGCCCAGCAGAGCCGCCGTCACCGCGCCGGGCGTCAGGGACACACTGCCCCAGAACAGGTTGAGTGCAAACAGCACCGCGACCCCCGCCGTGAGGGCGAGGTACGCGAGGCTGAGGCGGCGGGTGGTGGTCATGACAAAGCTCCTTTTATACGATGCGCTGTAAGAAACGGAGGGACGCCGGGTCGGGCGAGCCCTCGGTGAAGACGAGGTTCATATCCGAGATGAGGTCGGCCAGCTCCATGCTCTGCTGGAAGAGGCTCTGGGCCGTACACCAGCAGTCGCCGGACTGGACGGCCTTGAAATCTGCCAGCATCGGGCATTTTTCGATGAGCTGGTCACGGGTCTCCATCACGCCCTCGATGGTGCTGTTGTAGATGAGAACGTCGGCGTCCCTGGCCCGGGCGTAGAACGTCTCCAGCGGCAGTTTGATGGTGGACTGGGCCGACGTCTCCCCCTCGAGGTCGTCGAAGATGTAGACGCCGCCGGCCATCCCCACCATCTGGGCCACATAGTCGCTGGTGCGGCGGACGGTGATGAGGTTATTTGTGGTGATGGAGAAGAAGGCCGCGGTCTTGCCGGTGTTCTCCTGCTCGAGGATGGGGGCCACCTGCTCGACCTTCTGGCGAAAGACCTCTTCCGCCATCTCAGTCTTATTCAGCAGGATGCCGTAGAGCTTGAGCCACTCCATCCGGGCCAGCGGGCCGCTCTCGTAACTCGAGCGCTCCACGAGGACCGGCACGCCGAACTTTTCCAGCTGCTCCTTGACCTCGGGGTCGTGGAGCACCATGGTGTTCTCGATGGCGAGGGTGCAGCCGGCGGCAAGGATGCGCTCATAGTCCGGGGCGCTGTACTTGCCCGCGTAGGCGATGCGGCCCTCCTGCATGGCCTGTTTGGCCTCTTCCACATACCAGCCCTCGGCCTTCGTGCCGGAGAGGGCGATGCTGTCCAATGCGTCCAGATGGACGAAGAGGTCCATCACCGAAGTGGAGACGAGATAAATATGATCCAGCGGCTGGCGCAGCACCACGACGTCCTCAGGCAGGTCGTCCACCTCGGCGGCCCCCTCGGGGACGACGAGGAACCGCCCGGCGTCCGGGATGTCGATCATCACATAGCCGCCCTCATAGCAGTCGGCGGAAAATTGGGTAGCATAGTCCAGCGGGTAGCTGTGGTCGAACACGAGGGATGCTGTATTGGCCGGGGCGGTCTTGTGCTGCCCGCAGCCCGCAAGGGTGAGGGCGGCGGCAGGCAGGGCTTTCAGGAAATTGCGGCGTTTCATCGTTACTTTGCCTCGATCAGGGATGCAGAGGCGAAGGTCAGCGTATACTCGATCTCATGCGGGGTGCTCATGGCGACGGTATCGCCCACCACATCCAGCGGGGTGTCGAGAGCCGCGACGGGGATCTCGAAGGTAGAGTTGCCCTCGGTATTGGTGGGCAGATACTTTTCGCCGTCCACCAGCATATAGTCGTAGTTGGGGCTGGACCAGACGATGGTGGCGGTCATCCTGCCGTCGGCCACGGTCAGGACAGCAGGGCTGTCCACGGTGGCACGGCCGGAGCCGCCCTCGAGGGTCACATCGCAGGTGTAAGTGCCGTCGGCAGGTGCTTCCGCCGCAGCAGGCTGGGCGTTGGCGACACGGACGGTATGGTCGTACCACTTGCCCTTGGAGCCGAGGATGGCCAGCTGGAAGTCCTCGTCCAGAGCCTTCACCGGTATGTCGAAGCCGTACACCTCATCCGAAGTGCCGTCGCTGTAGGTGACGGTGTCGGTGGTGGGCTGGAGCCAGTCGCCCTCGTGGGCCTCGGCGTCAGCGGCCATGCCGACGTAGAGGTTGACGATTTTCTTGGAGACGAGACTGACGTGGAAGGTCATCTGACCGTCCTTCACAGTCAGCGTTCCCTTTCCGTCATTGGCCTCGTTGGCATGGAACATGGAGCTGTCGGTGTCAAAGTCGGCGGTGTAGACGCCGTCGGGCAGAGCGGCCTCTGCCGCCGGTTCGGAAGCTGCCTCGCTCACGGCGGAGGAAGCCGCAGCCTCGGAGGAAGCGGCAGAGCTGGCCGGGGTGCCGGATGCGCCGCAGCCGGTGAGAGAACCAGCCAGCACAGCGCCGGCCAGCAGAAGAGCAAATTTATGGTTCAGTTTCATGATGATATACCTCGAAGTATCTATTTTACAGAAAAGATTATAACACGCAATGGCCCGAATTCAAAGCAGGCCGAAAAAGAAATTGCCCGAAAAGGCACTCCTTTCCGGGCAATCATAAACTTATGCTCAGCCGTTCAGGGAATCGACAGCGGCCTTGGTGTGTGCGACGTAGAGCTGCTGGATGTCAGCGACCTCGCCCAGACCGGCGATCTGGCAATCGACAGAGTCGAATTCACCGGAGGCCTCGAACTGGCTCTTCCAGGAATCCTCGTCGTCGCCCGCCATATCGTTGTTGGCGTGGTCACCTGCAACGACCATCAGGGGACGCAGGACGACCTTGGTGTAACCGGCGGCCTTGACAGCCTCGATGACGTTCTCGCAGGCAGTCTCCTCAGGCTCGCCCTCGACGGTGCCGATGAAGACATTCTTGTAGCCCAGAGCCTCCATCTGAGACTGCATCTGGGTGTAGCTCACCTTTGCGGTGTGAGAGGTGCCATGGCCCATGAAGACGAAAGCGGTGCCGTCCTCAGCAGCGGCGTCCAGACTGTCGAAACCGGCGGTCTTGACGGCCTCGGCGGTGATGGCCTTGGCGACAGCTTCCTTGTCGGCGTTGATGACGGTGGCATCGCTGCCCACCTCGCCCAGCAGAGGCTCGGCGATGGCGACGGACTCGAACTTATCGCGGTAGCTGTCCACCATCTCCATCATCTCGTCGTACTCAGCGCCATGCATCAGATGGGTGGGCTGGACGACCAGATTCTTCACGCCGTTGGCAACAGCGCGCTCCATGGCCTGCTCCATGTTGTCGATCTTCTCGCCATCACGGGCCTGAACATGGTTGATGATGATCTGTGCGGTGAAGGCGCGGCGGACAGACCAGTCGGGATATGCGGCCTGGATGGCGTCCTCGATGCCCTTGATGTCCGCTGCGCGGCTGTTGTTGAAGGAGGTGCCGAAGCTGACGACCAGGATCTCGTTGTCGCCGATGTTGTCCTGGTTGCGGGCGTCGTCCTTGGAGGCGTCGCCGGTGTCGCGGCCAAAGTAATCGGGGTCAGCCTCTTCACCCTCGACCAGCTCCTTCTGGGCGTCGGTCAGGGCGTCCCATGCGGCCTTGGCGGCCTCGCACTGGGCGTCGGTGTTCTCGTTGCGCTCCTGCACATAGATGGCGTCGATGAGGTCTGCCACATTCTTTGCTGCCATTTCATCGGCCTCCTCGCTGCTCACCTCGCTGGCGGCAGCAGAGCTTGCGGCGGTGCTGCTGGCGGCAGTAGAAGAAGATGCACCGCAGCCGGTGAGCACACCGGCACACAGGGCCAGTGCGGCGGCAGCGGCGGTGATGCGCTGCCAGTTCTTGTTGGTTGCCTTACGCATTGTTTGAGTCCTTTCTGTTGTGTGGAATGTACGTTTCCGATAGAAAGGGTACGAAACGGGGGCCAGCTCAAACGAAAAAAGAGCCTTTTCACCGCGCGGAAGGCACAGCAAAAAGACCCTTTGAACTTTCGGGCTTTTTGGTACGACCAATTCCTCGTGATCCGGAGCCGGACGCTCCTGTACCAACAGCGGGCAGGTTTCCTGACTGAAAGCTCACCGCCCGCTGCCGCCTTCCCAGAGGCAAAGCCTCCAGTGACCGGCGCTGAGCGCCAAGGCAGCGGACTCCCTTATCACAGTGACGAGATCGCGCGGGACTCGCACCCGCTTCCCTTTTACCCTCCCGGCCGGGGACGAAGCCCCGGCGGCAGGCACCTGCTGTTTTCTATTCAGACGAGGTGAAGTATACCACACTCCGCCCTAAAATGCAATATCTCAGCCCTCCTGCGGCACGGTCCAGACCATGCCCAGCGCTTCGAGCTTTGCGATGCGCTCCGCCGTCAGCTTTTTCTCAGCACAGGCGTAGTTTTCGCGCATCCGGCGGACCCAGTCGCCGAGGCAGAAGCCGTCTTCGGTCTTATAGTTCACCGGCACCAGCAGGTCGCCGTGGGCGGCGCGGTACTCTTCGGCGCGGCGGAACGCCCCGGCCCACTTGGCCTCCCGGGCGTCCCACTGCATCCCGATGGCGTCCAGCAGAGCGATATGCTCCGGCGTCACCTGAAACGAGCCGGGCCGGGCCTTGCGGGCAGCCCGGAGGTTCGAGATCCAGACGCCCAGACGGAAGCCGTTCTCGTCCACATATCCGGCAGGCACGAGGAGGCTGCCCTTCTTCTCGGCGTAGAGCCTGGCGCTCTGGTAGTTGTCCAGCCAGTTCTGCTCCCGCACGCTGCACGCGGGCGGCACCGGGGCGCTGAGGCGTCGGCCTTTTTCGCCCTTGAACAGCTCTTTCAGGGCCGCGCGGCGCGCGGCGGAGAGCTTTTTGCCCTCCCGCAGCATCTGCTTCTGACGGGACAGCCAGCTGCCCAGCCAGATGCCGTCCTCCGTCCGGTACTGGGCCGGAACGGCCAGACTGCCGTGCTCCTTTTTGTATTCCACGGCCAGCTCGTAGCGGTGCTGCCACGAGTCGGTCTTTTCCCAGTTCATGCCCAGCTCGTCCAGCAGAGCTTTCCGCTCCAGCGTTACCCGGGCGCTGCTGCGCTCGGGGTTCTGCCATGCGTACCGCTGGCGGGACACCCACTTGCCCAGCAGGATGCCGTCTTCGTCGATGTACTCGATGGGAACGTCGAGGTTCCCGTGGGCGGCGTGGTACTTCACGGCGGCCTCGTAGGCGGTCTGCCACTTGCGGTCGTTCCGGTTCGTCCAGTCCACTCCCAGCGCTTCCAGCTTCTCGATTTGGGCGTCGGTCAGCACACCTTCTTTATAAGCGGCACGCTGACTGCCCAGCCAGACGCCCAGCGCCATGCCGTCCGGCGTGACATACTTGACGGGAATTTCCAGCGTGTGATTTTCCAGATAATACTGGACGGCGGCGGCATAGCTCTTCTCCCAGAGGATGCTGCCGGTGTCCCACACCATGCCCAGTGCCTCGAGGCGCTCGACGCGGTCTGACGGCAGGTTCCCGCCCAGATAGCGCTGGCGGTTATAGACGATCCACTCGCCCAGCGCAAAGCCGTCCTTATCCTTATAATGGACCGGCACCAGCAGGTCGCTGTGGCTGTCGCGGTACCGCCGGGCCGAAGCACAGCCGTTCTCCCACGCCAGTTCGAGCCGCTTTTTCCAGTTCATGCCGATTTTGTCCAGCCGGGCGGCCTGCGCGGCGGTGAGGCGTCCCTTTTTCTTTCCGGCCCGGACAAGGCGCTGGTTTTCCAGCCAGCGGCCCACGGCCACGCCCCCGAAGCTGTAGGAGCGAGGCACGTCCAGCGTCTTTCCCTCTGCCGTCATCTGCTTTGCGGCGGCATAATAGCGCTCCCAGTCGGAGTCCAGCGCGCGGCGGAGCTGCCGGTAAGCCCGGCGGCAGGCAGAAAGGGGCTCTTCCAGCGGGAAGGCTTCTGCCCCCGCCGCGCTGCACTCCTTCCGCAGCTGCTGCACACAGGTCAGCGCCTCAAAGGCCGCGCTCAGCTCTGCCACCGGCACACTGCCGCAGGCTGCAAGGGCGCGGGCCAGCATCTGCCGGTATGCGGCCGGTCCAGCGCTGCGGCGCACCAGCACCACGCCCGAGATCCCGGCCAGAGGAGCCTGCACCGCCGGGCCGTTGGCACAGACCAGCAGCCGGAGGGTGGCCGCTTCATCGGCCGCAAAGCCTTCTGCATCCTTATAAATATGTGTTCCTGCACCAAACAGCTTCTCGGCCTGCTCTGCGGTCTGCGCCGCCGCTGCATCATCCTCGCAGAGGACGAGGCAGCGCCCGGCAGCATCCGGGAGCCACTGCGCCAGCAGCTGTTCCAGCGGCGGAAGCTTTTCTACGGCGAGGCTCAAAGCCTGATATTTCTCGGCGTTGGGGTCAGGGCAGCCCGGCAGATGGAGGTTCTTCACCTCAGCACGGAGGCGGGCCATCGCATCTTCCAGCGGCCAGAGCAGGGCCGTATAGGAGGCCGGCATGGGCAGCAGACCCTCGGCCATCGCCCCGCCCAGCGCCAGCGGCTCCACGATGGCGTCGGCCAGCATCTCCTCGGCAGCGCGGCAGCTGTCGCCCGGGGCGTCCGGCTCCCCCAGAGCCAGCAGCTTTGCCCCCGGGCAGAGGCGAAACAGGGGCTGGACACAGTCGGTCCAGTTCTTTGCGCTCATCTCCCTCCAGCCGTCCAGCACCAGCAGGCCGGGCCGGAACTCAGCCAGCGCCACCCAGCCCAGCGCATTCTGCACGGCCAGCTGCTCACAGCTCATCAGCCGCACCCGGCCGCCCAGCGTCCGGCCCAGCCGCTTTGTCAGGGCGCGGCGCAGTTCCAGACGGGCAGCGCAGGACACCACCCAGAGCACGCGCATCTCGGGGTGGGCGTCCAGCAGCTCCCACACGATGCAGCCTTTGCCCGTACCCGCCGGACGCACCAGCGCAGCACAGTTTTTCTGCTGCAGTCTAGCCTCCGCTGCACGGCAGGCTGTTTTATTTGAATCATCTACCAAAATCGACATATCTTATCCTTTCTGCCCCTTCCGAGGGTTCAGAAATTCGCTTTTTCTGCAAAAAAGAAACGCGCCTGCGCAAAGCTGGCTTTCCTGCCTGCGCTGCGCCCGCGTTTTTCCTGCAAAAATGTTACTTTCATGCTCTATTTTTATCATAAAAGTTTATTTCTTGTCAAGATGATTTGCACAGATTTTTCCAAATAATTTTACATTCCCTTTTTCCGGAAATTCCGGGACCGTTCCCTGCTGCCCGTTGACGGCGGGGACAGTTGGTGGTAGACTTTTTTCATCGGCTCCCCTTTTGGCGGGAGACTCCCCTATTTATGATATGTGAGGTAATCGATATGAACATCATCAGCACCGAAAAAGCTCCCGGCGCCATCGGCCCCTACTCTCAGGGCTACACCGTGGGCGGTCTCGTCTTCACCTCCGGCCAGATCCCGGTAGACCCCGCCACCGGCGCAGTCGCCGAGGGCATCGCCGCACAGGCTGACCAGAGCTGCCGCAATGTGGGCGCTATCCTCGAAGCTGCCGGCGTGGGCTTTGACAAGGTGGTCAAGACCACCTGCTTCCTGGCCGACATCGCCGACTTTGCCGCTTTCAACGAGGTGTACGCCAAGTATTTCACCTCCAAGCCCGCCCGCAGCTGCGTGGCCGTGAAAGACCTCCCCAAGGGCGTGCTCTGCGAGATCGAAGCCATCGCTGAGGCCTAAGCCGCCTTTTCAGCACAAAGAGGGGCCGTCTGCACTCCATTCCGGGTGCGGACGGCCCCTTTTGTCTGCCTTCGATTCCAGTTTTTCATGCTGGCCAGCTTTCTTAGCCGGAGAAATTGACTTCGTTTTTCGCTTTTGTTACAATAGAATCGAACTGTTGTAAAAGATTTCCGTTCAAATTTGAAAGAGAGGTCCCTGCCCATGTCCAATTCCCGTGTTGAAAGCCACAGCCGCGCCGAATTGCGCAACAAGATCATCAGCGCAGCCACCCTGCTCGAGATCCTGTTGTCCGGCCTCGTCCTCATCGGCCTGCTGCTGTCGATGGTGCCGCTGCTGCAGTGGATGCCCGGCCTGCTGTTCGACGGCAACGACGTCGAGGTGAGCATCTTCTTACAGCGGGCGCTGGACATCGTCATCGGCATCGAGTTTATCAAGATGCTGGCCAAGCACAGCCCCGGTTCCAGCCTCGAAGTGCTGCTCTACGCCATCGCCCGCCACATGGTGGTGGGGCACGAATCCGCCATGGAGAACCTGCTGAGCGTGAGCGCCATCGCCCTCATCTTCATCGTGCGGAGGTTCTTCTTCGTGCCGGCCTTCGGCGCTCATCTGCCCGACGGCCACCCCGCGCCCGACCTTTCCCCCAGCCAGAGCGGCATCCCGTCAGAGGAATTCGCCGCCCGGCTGCGCAAGCACCTGCATCATGACGACACCAACACGGAGCTTGAAGTCGCCATCGAAGACCCCAAGTACGAGGACAACACCGACACGCTGCTGGAAGCAGACCCGGAATGATCCTGACAAGTAAAATGCCCCGCAGGACGCTCGTCGAGAGCTGCCTGCGGGGCATCTTTTTATGCTTAGTTGCTCTTGTGCTTCTGGCCGAAACGGTACTCCTTGCCGTCCCGGATGCGCTGGATGTTGGAACGGTGCATCCAGATGACCATGCCGCCCATGATGGCAGCGCCGACGGTGCAGACCACCACGTCCTGAGTCGGCAGGCCGCGCATGAGGCTGTACACCAGCGTCAGCACCGGGTAAGCCGCGGCCATGGTGATGCTACCCAGCGACACCATGCCGGTGGGGACCAGGCAGACGAGGAAGATGAGTGCCAGCACCGGCAGCAGCACCGGCTGGACTGCCAGAATGGCACCGGCAGCCACCAGCACGCCCTTGCCGCCCTTGAAGCCGAAGTAGATGGGCTTGGAGTGGCCCACCACGGCGAGGATGGCGGCGAGGTAGACGCCCAGATAGGGCGAGACAGCAGCGTCGGCGGGCAGATGGCCGAACAGCCACCGGCCAAGGCAGACGGCCACGACGCCCTTGAGCACATCGCCCACCGCCGTGAGGGCAGCGGCCTTCTTGCCGAAGGTGCGCAGCATGTTGGTCATACCGGCAGCTCCCGAGCCGTGGGTGCGGACGTCGTCATGGTACAGATACTTGCTGACGAGGATGCCGGTGTCCACGCTGCCCAGCAGATAGGCTTCGGCAGCGACCACCAGCACAATGAGAAATGCGGTCATAGAACCAGTCTCCCTTCCTTATACGTCCTTCGCGCCCACCTCGCCGGAGCCGCGCTCACGCACGACAAGGCGGATGGGGGTGTGCTCCAGACCGAAGTTCTCGCGGATCTGGTTGATGATATACCGCTGATAGCTGAAGTGGAACAGGTGCTTTGCGTTGACGAAAGCCACGAACGTCGGCGGACGGGTGGAAGCCTGGGTCAGGTAGAAGATCTTCAGGCGGCGGCCCTTGTCGCTGGGCGGCTGCATCCGAGCGGTGGCACGGGCCAGCATCTCATTCAGCACACCGGTGGGCACGCGGGCACCGTTCTGGCTGTCCACGTCGCGGATGAGCTGCATCAGTTTGTTGACGTTGTAGCCGGTCTGGGCCGAGATGAAGATGATGGGAGCGTAGCCCATGAAGCTGAAGCACTCGGCATAGCCCCGGCGCTGCAGTTCCATGGTGTTGGTCTCCTTGCCCTCCACGGCGTCCCACTTGTTGACGACGATGATGCAGGCCTTGCCCTGGTCGTGGGCGTAGCCGGCCACCTTGCTGTCCTGCTCGGTGAAGCCGACGGTGGCGTCCACGAGGATGAGGGCCACGCGGCTGCGCTCGACGGCGGCCAGTGCGCGGACGACCATGTAGCGCTCGAGGCCGTCGGTGATGTTGCTGCGCTTGCGCAGACCGGCGGTATCGGTGAAGATGAACTTGCCGTAAGCGTTGTCCACGGGGGTGTCGATGGCGTCGCGGGTAGTGCCGGCCTCGTTGGCCACGATCATGCGGTTCTCACCGAGGATGCGGTTGGTCAGGCTGGACTTGCCCACGTTGGGGCGGCCGATGATGGCGACGGGGATGCGGTCTTCCTCCACGACGGTCTCGCTGAAATCGAGGTGGGCGCAGACAGCGTCCAGCAGGTCGCCGGTGCCGTGGCCGTGGACGGACGAGATGGGCATGACTTCGTCGAAGCCGAGGTTATAGAACTCGTAGAGCTCCATGGGGGTCTCGCCCACATTGTCGCATTTGTTGACGGCGAGGATGATGGGCTTGTGGCTGCGGCGCAGCATATGGGCCACGTCCTCATCGGCGGCGGTCAGGCCGTTGCGCACGTCCACCACCATGATGATGCAGTCGGCGGTGTCGATGGCGATCTGGGCCTGCTCGCGCATGTGGGCCAGAATGCCCTCGGTGGCCTTGGGCTCAATGCCGCCGGTATCCACCAGCAGGAACTCGTGGCCGCTCCACTCGCAGTTGGCGAAGATGCGGTCGCGGGTGATGCCCGGGGTATCCTCCACGATGGCCAGACGCTGGCCGCAGAGCTTATTGAACAGGGTGGACTTGCCCACGTTGGGGCGGCCCACCACAGCAACGATCGGTTTGCTCATAGGGGGTTCCTCCTTTCACAAAAGGGGTAAAATTACGGTCTTCTCCGGCGGGCGATATGCAGGCCGCTGCGCAGCAGGGCCTTGGCCTCGTCGCCGCCGCTGGTGGGCAGGACTTCCACCTTCACGCCGAGCCGCTGGCCCAGCTGCTCGATGGTCATATCATCGAGGAAGGTGTCCTTCTCCTCCCGCAGCATCACGGCAGGCACGCCCAGGGTACCGCTGGACAGCCGGCCCTCGCACTGAGCGATGATGTCGGTCGCCGTGACGAGGCCCGCCACGCCGACGTTGCCGCCGAAGAAGTTGTTTTTGATGGGATGCACTTTTACTTCTATCATGGGGTACTGGCGGCGCAGCTCGTCCATCATCTCGGTGATGAGGGGCGCGGCCATGGTGCCGGTGACGACATCCATCTTTTTGGTGCCATAGATGCGGTGGGGCTTTTCCAGCTCGGCCAGAAATTCCTCCCGGAAGAGGCTCATCATGCCCACGCCGTTTTCCAGCTGGTCGTAGTCCTCATAGAACTCCGGCTCCGGGATGGGGCGGCCGGCCTTGAGGTACCACTCATCGCTGGGGTAGATGATGCGCTTGCCGTGGCGGCGCTTGCACTCGTCGCCGAACTCTTCCATGATGTCGATGACGGCGGCGCTGGTCTCAGCGTCGTAGGGCGTCTGCTTGAAGAGGTTCTGGCGGTAATCCGTCACGCCGCAGGGGACTGCCGCCACGCTCTGCACCATCGGGGTCAGCTCCAGCAGGTCGGTGAGGGTGCGGCGGAGCTCATCGCCGTCGTTGATGCCCCGGCAGAGCACCAGCTGGCAGTTGACGGCGATGCCGCCCTCCACCAGACGGGGCAGGTACTTCAGCACCTCGCCGCCCCGTTTATTCGCCAGCATCCGCACGCGAAGCTGGGGATTGGTGGTGTGGACCGAGATGTTGATGGGCGAGATATGCATCTTGATGATGCGGTCGATCTCGTGGTCCTGCATGTTGGTCATGGTGATATAGTTGCCGAACAAAAAGGACAGGCGCTCGTCGTCGTCCTTGAAGTAGAGGCTCTCACGCATTCCCGGGGGCAGCTGGTCGATGAAGCAGAACATACAGTGGTTGGAGCAGGAGTGCTTCTGGTCGCCCAGATAGGTGGAGAAGTCGCAGCCGAAGGGGCCGCGCTCTTCCCGCCGGACGTCCCACTCCCGGATGCCGTCCGCCACTCTCGCTTTGAGGTGGAAGCTCTTGCTGTCGGTATAAAAATCATAGTCCAGCGTGTCGTTCAGTTCGTTGCCGTCCACGCTCAGCAGCTCGTCGCCGCCAGCGAGGCCGAGGGCTTCCGCCTCGCTGCCCGCGTCCACGCGGTCGATCCTGATGGCCATGCTTTCACCTCACAATTTCGTTTTCAAGACAAAGCAAGAAGGGGAAGGCATTGCGCCCTCCCCTTCTGTACATAACACCAATGTGCCACCAATTCTGCGCAAATTAGCCCTTCTTGATGACTTCCTCGCCCTTGTAGTAACCGCAGTTGCCACATGCCTGGTGGGGGAGCTTCAGAGAGCCGCAGTTGCTGCACTTCACCAGTGCGGGGGCCTCCAGCTTCCAAACATTGCTGCGACGCTTGTCGCGGCGGGCCTTGGAAAGATGTCTCTTAGGTACTGCCATATTTTTGCACCTCCTTGATGGGTTTCTCAGTTCAGCAGTGATTTGAGTATCGCTAGCCTTGCGTCTGCGGGTTCGGCCTCAGCTTCTGCCGGAGGGCAGGTACATTCGGCCATCTTCTTCCCGCACCGGGGACACAAGCCCGGGCAGTCAGCGCTGCAAAGCAGCACCGTCGGTATCTGGAACATGAATTCCTGACAGAGCCATTCATCCACATCCAGATGTCCTTTTTCGTTGAGGGGCAGGTCGAAATCCGGGTCATCCAGATCGCGCTCCCTGACCATCCACTCTGCTTGCACCGTCTCTTCCCGTTCGACGGGGTCGAGGCAGCGGGCGCACTCTCCGTGCACCAATGCGTTTGCCCGCAGCGTCATCCGGATCTCCTCGCCATCCGGCACCGCCTCAAAGCGGGCCGTCACAGGCTGCTCGATCCTTGCACCGGCAAAATCCTTTGCAGACAAATCACACTGAAACTCTGCGACGTAAGGCTTCGTGCCGGATACGATAAACTTTCTCAGGTCAAATTGCATAGTACACCTCATAAAAGGCTGCTTTGTTAGTATAGCGCCAACACAGCCCTTTGTCAACACCAAAACAGGCAGAAAACCGAAAAAATTTCAAATTCTCCGGTTTCCTGCCTGTCTGGGATGCTTCAAATCAGAAATTTCAGAGTTATTTTACAGGTACTTCTTCACATCGTGGGGCAGAGCAGCCTCATCAGCGCTGACAGTGACGGTGACCTTGATGGAGTCGCCGGCGGCAGCAGCGATCTCGTCCAGAACGACGCCCAGACGGTTGATGTCGTGATCCAGCACCTTCAGGATGCCGTCGATGTACAGGTCAGTGATGTCATAATTGCTTGCCAGCAGGCCGGCCACGAAGCCGTACAGCATCTCGCCGCCGGCGATCTTGTACTCGTCCAGGTCGATGAGACGGGCGGCGTTGGGGACCTCATAGGTCAGCTTCATGCCCTTCTCGACGACAACGACGTTGCCCTTGGAGGTCTTGACCGAATCGTTGATCATGTCGATCATAGCCTTGGTCTTACCGGAGCCTTTGGTGCCAACAATCAGTTTAATCATAGTTCTGTCCTCCTGTATTTTCCACGCCTCACGGCGGGAGATCGTTTTTTGTTCCGCTTGCTCTTACTTCAGCTTTGCTTCCAGCTCGGCGGTCAGGTTCTCATAACCCGGCTTGCCCAGCAGAGCGAACATGTTCTTCTTATAGCTCTCGACGCCCGGCTGGTTGAAGGGGTTGACGCTCAGCAGGTAGCCGCTGCAGGCGCAGGCACGCCAGAAGAAGTAGATGAGATAGCCCACATTATAAGCGGACAGGTCGTCCACCTCGATGACCACCTCCGGCACGCCGCCGTCGGTGTGGGCGAGGATGGTGCCTTCCATGGCCTTGCGGTTGACCACGCTCATGTTCTGGTCAGCCAGGAAGTTCAGGCCGTCGAAATTGCCCTCCAGCTTGTCGATGAAGAGGTCCTGTGCGGGCTTCTTGACATCCACGATGGTCTCGAACATGGTGCGGGAGCCTTCCTGGATGAACTGACCCATGGAGTGCAGGTCGGTGGAGAAGATGCAGCTTGCGGGGAACA